>ENA-UOOR01000692-UOOR01000692.1-fermentation-metagenome-genome-assembly--contig:-NODE-692-length-45567-cov-43.678524_pt1 | contig 45567 bp, 37 predicted proteins | sample MGYA00245780_ERZ724029 | MGnify/ENA primary metagenome ERZ724029 (study PRJEB28704, sample SAMN03018315) | fermentation metagenome | biome: anthropogenic terrestrial biome; feature: soil; material...
CAAAAAATATTTATTACAAATAAGAATAAGCTACATTTAGCTTAACTAATCAAATCAATTTATTAATTTAAATTATTTATTTATGAAAACGAGAAAACTAACAAGAAAAAGTTTAAATGAATTAGAGATTTTGATGCCTAAATTAAGTGAAATTCAACAAAAAACATTTGTCGGAGGAGGAGATGGGTCTTACCTTAGTCCATATACATGGGACGAATATACTTGTATATTATCCAATGGCACATGGTTTGGAGGGTATGTAGAAGGATTCGGATATATTGATAGCGGAACATCATATGGTAGTAGCTCATATGAAGATAGTGGCTCATACTACGATACTAGTGGCTCATACGGTATCAATGATAGTGGTTCATATGGTAGTGGCTCATACGGAGACGATAATCAAACAAAATGGAATAATATACAACCACAAATTTCCAGTCAACTTGCTGCTTATGGTTATAACATTTCACAATACAGCATCTCAATTTTAGATGCAGTGGGTAGGTCACATATAGATTCTTCTAACAATATATTTCTAAAAGATTCTTTTTTTAATATGACGGTGAATGATCAGGTATCAGTTTTGATACATGAATTCACACATACAGATTGTGATAAGGCTTACGATCCTAATTTTAAGATTACTATCCTCCAGCAGGATTTCACATTTTCAAGCACAATGTCTAATGATGTGTTCGAGTATTATAAGTCTATAAATTTTGGAAGTAGTATAGAAGAAATTGTGACAAATCTACAAGATGCTTATTATGGTAATCTTTCTGCCCCCCAAAAGTATCTTAATGAAATTTTTGCTTATGAGGAAGAAAAAAGATTATTTCCCAACGTTTCCGAAAAATATAGGAGGGAAAGAGAGGGGAAGATATATTTTTACCAGCAATTGTACAGAATAGCACAAGCAGGTCTAGGTTACTAAATTACTATAGATTTTAAATCCATAGGTCTAAACGAAAGAATGAAATTTTCTATGTCAATATCCAATCGGAATTTGCAGTATTCGGATTATCTCGATGATACTCAAGATACTTTTGAATTATTTCATCGATTATACGTCTTGTACTCCAGAAATCATATCCTATTAACCAAAAGTATTGGTACTAATTGCCTTTGCACTATACAGGGTACTCTTGTTAAAGATGATGATAAATTCAACAATATTCCAACATATTACAAAGGTGAAAAAATTATACAAACTAAAGTAGCTGCAATGAAATTGCAGGGTTTTAACCCCTTAATTAGATAATAAAAAATACAATATGAAATATTTTTTTAAAACTACGCTATTAAGTATTCTCATACTTACAAGTTACCCACTTTATTCTCAACTCAAAGTGGAGAGTGATTTCAATAGAGAGGAGCGTAAATTAAATGTTAAACTAACAAATAAAAGCCCTTTCATTATGTTGTTTATGACAGAACATTTAACGAATAAGCCATTTATATCTATTGAATGTTTTGATTCACAGATGAATGCAATAGAATGGCTGAGGCATCCACCATTCGAGAACGAGCACGATGGCCCATACCTATTTAAAGAAATGTACGTAATTTTGAAACAAAACGAATCTTATCTGTTATCGTTTAACATTAAACCTGACAAAACAAAGAAGAAGCCCAAATACTTTGAGGTAACTTATCATTTACCTCATTTTCTATATGATGTTGAAAATATGGAAAATGAAAAAGAATTTCTTGAAAAAAGATATAAATACCTTAAAGACAGGCAAAATTTTGGGTTTAAAGAACTATTTGAATTTGAAAAGAAATGCCAACAGTGTGTGAATAATAGTGAGGATGTTAGATGAAAATGAGACATTATGTAGAATAATATCAGTCAAAAAGAAGAATATAGTGAAATAATTGAATGTTTAGCAGTTATCGGTGAACTTGGAATTGGTTTTACGTATTTTTTTACCTATTCCCTAACGATGATGACTCACACAGTATGGTATTATATTACCTTGTAACAATAGAATCCGACGTATGCAAATCCGATGTTAAGCAGGTACAGCACGATTTGAACATAAGACCAAGGAAAAAATTGAGATTTTAAACGCCGAAAAAAATATTTTTTGCATCTTTGCTAAACGATGTTGTATTTAATACTTGAATCCACGTTTAAATCACATAGAAAATGTTTTATTAAACGCTAATTTTCAAATATTTAATTTTTTATCAATACTTAGACAAGCTCTAATAAAAAGTCAAAAATGAAACAAAAAGTAAAAGTAGGTTTGTTTGGTGTAGGTTTAGAGACCTATTGGCCACAGTTTGAAAGATTGCTTTTTCGATTGACTGGCTATCAGCAGGATATTGCGAGTCAAGCCCTCAATAATAAGTCTTTTCGTATGAAAACAAGTTTTAAAATAATGATTGTGTTGATAAGTGTCCTTGCCGTTTTCTCATGTGCAAACTCATCCGGCCAAGGATTGGAAATAGGCTTTGTAAATCCGCCTGATTCCGCTCGTCCGGGAGTGTATTGGTATTTTATGGACGGCAATGTTTCGAAAGAATCGATAACGAAAGATTTGGAGGCAATGAAAGAAGCCGGTATCGGTTATGTAGTCTATCTTGAAGTCAATGTCGGCGTTCCGCGCGGTAAAGTCGATTTCCTCAGTGAGGAATGGAAAGATTTGTTCGGCTATGCCGTCAAGGAGTGTGAGCGTCTGGGCATATTCATCACGTTGGGTACCGGACCGGGATGGTGTGGAAGCGGAGGCCCTTGGGTAGAAGCCGCACAATCCATGCAGCATTTGGTATATTCGTCTGCGGAAGTGACCGGAGGCGGAAAGCAAACCATTCAATTACCTAAACCTGCACCACGTATGCCTTTCTTTGGTGAAGAAACATTAACACCCGAATTGAAGGCAAGGTGGGAAACGTTTTACGAAGATGTTGCAGTGCTGGCTTTTCCTGCAGGCAGTACTTTGATAGGTACAGACCGCACGCCCGGGCAGGATTATAGTTTTTTGAACATGAAAGAAATTGATGAAAAAGCCTTGTATTACCGTCGGCCGTACAGTTCGGCCGATAGTGTCCGGCAGTATCTGTCAATGTCTCACGAAGCTCAGCCAGGAGATAAAGCCGTAAAAAAGAGCCAAATCATCGACCTGAGCGATAAACTACAATCGGACGGTACGCTAAGTTGGGATGTTCCCCAAGGCAAATGGATGGTTATGCGTTTCGGCAGTCGTAACAATGGTGCGATTACCCGTCCAGCACCACATCCAGGCTTGGGATTTGAATCCGACAAATTCGATACTGTTGCCATAAGTGCCCATTTAGACCAGTTCACTGGAAAGCTCTTTCAACATATCGGTTTCACAAAATCTAATTCCAAAGGCGGATTACAGATGCTGCATATCGACAGTTGGGAGATGGGTGCGCAAAACTGGACCCCCCGTTTCCGTGATGAATTTATCAAACGCAGGGGATATGACCCGTTTCCGTATTATCCGCTCTATGCAGGAGTTATGGTGGAAAATCGGGAGGAAAGTGAACGCTTCCTATGGGACATGAGGCAAACAGCACAAGAATTGGTAGTGGAAAATCATTCCGGCTATGTAATGAAGTATGCTAAGCGTTATGGATTAGGCGTTTCCATCGAACCTTATGACATGACACCTTTGGCAGATATGGAATTGGCGGCCTCCAGCGATATGCCGATGTGTGAATTTTGGAGCCTCGGAGGTTTCAATACCTCATTCGGAGTAACTGAGGGTACATCGGTGTCGCATCTGTTGGGACAAGCGGTAGTACCTGCCGAATCTTTTACCGCTGTGGACAATTGGAAGCAACATCCAGGCTCAATGAAAAATCAGGGTGAATGGGCGTATGCAGCCGGTATCAATCGCTTCGTTTACCATACCTTCCAGCATCAGTCTTTGCCCGACAGCCTGCGCCCAGGCATGACGATGGGACCTTATGGCGTTCATTGGGACCGCAACCAAACATGGTGGCCGATGGTTGATGCCTATCATCGCTACGTAGCGCGTTGTCAATACATGCTACAACAGGGACGTACCGTAGCCGATGTGCTTTATCTCGCACCTGAAGCATCTCCTTTTGTATTCCGTGCGCCCGAATCGGCATACGAATACGAAAATCCCATGTTGCCGGACAGAAAAGGTTATAACTTCGACGCTTGTCCGCCCAGCATGTTATATAAAGCCGAAGTGAAAGACAACAATATTGTTTTTCCAGGTGGTGCCACTTATCGCATACTCGTGCTTCCATATTTCAAAACCATGACACCTGAGCTGTTAAAGAAAATAAAGGAACTCATCCGCAATGGAGCAACAATGATAGGACTTCCACCAGAAAAATCCCCCAGCCTTAGCAATTATCCTCTATGTGATGAAGAATTGAAGGCTTTGGTGTTGGAGTTATGGGGTGCAGAAGAGACTTCTGAAACGTTGACTACTCGTATTTTTGGAAAAGGGAAAATCATCTGGGGACAGGAATTGAAAAACAAGTCTGACAATCTATATCCACATTACGATATTACCGCAAAAATACTTGCAGAAAGTGTTCCTGTCGATTTCGAGTCGGAAGGTGGTATTCGTTACACACATCGTACATTGAATGGCGCTGACATCTATTTCGTCTCCAATCGTACTGAAAAGCCGACAACCGAAACATGTAAATTCCGCATCATAGGCTCCAAACCGGAGCTATGGAATCCGGTTAGTGGTGAAATGCGTGCTTTGCCCGAATATTCCCAAGTAGGAAAACAAACCATCATACCGCTTCGATTCGACACGAACGAAGGTTATTTCATTGTATTTCGCACCGAGGGTCTATCGCCTACATCGAAAACCAATTTCCCTGAAATACATCAATTGGTGGTGTTGGATGCTCCGTGGACGGTATCTTTCGACCCCAAATGGGGAGGCCCTGCATTGGCGGTATTCGACCGATTGACGGACTGGACGCAGAATTCCGACTCCGGCATCAAATACTACTCCGGAACGGCTATTTATAAACAAACATTTGATTTGCCGAAATCGGTCGCGAAATCGTTGTTCCTGGATTTGGGAAAGGTAAACAATATGGCTCGTGTGAAACTCAATGGTAAAGATTTAGGCGTGATATGGACATTCCCTTGGCGAGTGGATATTTCCGATGCTGTGAAACCGAGTGGCAATCAGTTAGAAATAGAGGTGGTTAACCTCTGGCCCAACCGGTTGATAGGCGATGAGCAACTTCCTGACGATGGAACAGGTAACGGACAATGGCCGAAATGGTTGACGGAAGGTAAACCCCGTACGAGCGGCAGGTATACCTTCACAACCTACAAGCATTTCGACAAAAATTCTCCATTACTTGAATCGGGATTGATTGGTCCTGTAAAGATATTAGTTAAGAACTAAGTATTATACATCATAACATCGTTGACATAAATCTCTTAGACGATAGACTTTCATCTAGCAGATGTAGCTTAAGATCGCTTCTGATGAAGCGAATAAAATGATTCGTACACTATCGATGATTATTTTTTGAATTAAATTAATCTCTGCAGTTAGAGATGATTTTCGTGTCAGATCATCCGAAAGTTATTTTGATGTTCGATTGTTCTGTGAACTGTACCTATGATGCATTGTGAAAAATGTAAAAATCGGCAGTTCTTTCCTTGACGTGTTCAAATGAAGTAAATTGCTGTGTGTTATAAAAACACTTTATTGCATTGTCGTTAAGCTTTTCAATAATGCTATTTATCTAAGGCTCTGCCAATGATATAAAAAAGGTGTTAAGCAATACGCATCAGATAGTCTCACATCCGTATGGTTATAGATTACTGCCCCTGAAAGAGATTTCGCAATCCTTTTGGAGGAAGTTTGGCATCTAGTAGTTTCTCAAAAAGTCAATTACTCTTGCAGCCACGCTTTTTGCCGATTTATTAGCGATGGGATAAATGCAGGCGCACATTTACAAGGCAGAAACAAGATTTCGTGGAAGAGCATTTAAAGAAAAAGTGGTCGCCCGAGCAAATCGTCGGTTATTGCAAGGAAAACGACATCTACATGGTTTCTCTTCAAACCATCTATGAATACGTCCATGACGATAAGGCCTTGGGTAGAACACTCCACACGATCTTCGTCATAAGCTGAAGCATCGGAAACGACCGGTGGGCAGTGAACGCGCGGTTATAAAGGGAAAGGTCAGCAAAGAGGAGCATCCCGACGTGGTCGATCAAAAGCGTTTGGGGGATTGGGCAGTGCTTTGTGAGGTAGTTAACAAAGATATATTAAGTATTTAATGCAAATAATAAACAATACCAAATCGGAAACCGCTTTCATCCGTACGAATATGATATCTTTCCATAGAAAATGGAATCAGACTATGGATTTTGTAGTATGGGTTGACGAACATGCCTAAAGGTTCATTTTTCAGGTCATATTTTACGCCTAATCCTATCATTGCACCAATCCCTGTCTGACTGTCTAAATGATTCTCTTTTTCGGTATCTATCCCGAGCAACAAACCTCCATTCAAAAAAAATAATTAAGAAATGTCCATTCAAAAGTTACCGGTATGTCTACTACTGCATTAATTACATCATATGGTTCAGGTGCATCCGGTCCTAGCGAAACATTGCTGAATTTATATTTAAATTTACTATAAGAGATCCCTGTTTCTATGTCTACACTTTTTGTAAGAGGACGTACGTAAGTAATTCCTAAAGAGTAATATCCTTTGCCGGCATAGTCCCCTGCCCCAATAATATTCTGAAAATAAAAAGCATAATTATCTCCTAAACCCGAATAAGTGATACCAATGGCTCCTTTTGTCTTCGAAAAGTTTGATTGGGCTTTTATATTCATTTGCCAGAATTGAGAAACAGAGATAAGCAATCCAATTAATAAGTATTGTACAAATCGTTTCATAGTCGCATTATTTAAAATATTATATAGGTAAAACGACTAATCCTTTACAATATTGTAATCACCTGTTGGTGAATTCTCAATCCATTTTCCCTCAATTTTTCTTTCTTCTTTAGTCCTGTTATTTATCAGTGTCAACACATAAGACACGACTCTTTTCCTATACTCTAACTCCACATAAAAGTTGGCACCCCCGCCAGGTATCATAATTGTTTCCAATATCTGGTTTTCATCGTAATAAGAAGTGCTTGTTATTTCACCATAGTTGTTTTTATGATGAGACAGATAGATTTTGCTACCCTCTATGATTTGCGGGACTTGTACCGGTACAGGATTATCTTCTATCCATGAATCAGCATTAGGATCACTACTAATAAAATATGAGGTTCTAAGTATTCCAGCGCCACCAAAAGGAGAAAAAGAAAAAGGTGCAGGATTTATGTAATTAATTTCGAAACTCATATTTTTACGGTGATATAGCGAGTCTTTGTCATCTGTGCCAAGAGAATATGAAATATTTTCAAAAGTGTATCCGTTAGTTGATTCTTGTTTTACTACAATCTCCTTAGTAGTTCTACCGTCCTGAAGTATAATTACAAAATGAAAAGGATCTTTGGTAAAATTCTCTAATACTTCAATTTCGAGATTATAAGCAGAATTTCGAGTAATAATAAAACCTTTATCCATCCAAATGCCCTCCATCCTACCATTTCCATTTAACTTTAAAATGCTATTTTCTCTAATAATCTTCCCATCTGCTGAATATATATCCCCATAAATATTTATCTCATTTGCCGTGCTTCTGTTTATAATATCGGAAATATTCCAATCCTGATCTAAGTTTTCTATCTTTATTGAATAAACACCTCCTTCTCCTTTAGTTATTATCTCTTTTGTGAATTCATCCGGGATATTCTCTTTTTCGCACGATATATTGAAAAATAGAGATAGAGTTATTATAGTTATGTTTATAATTAAAGATTTTGTTTTCATAAAGCTTTTAAATATTTAATCGATCTCAGTTTGGATCTTGAGCTAAAGATACTTTTCAATTTTTTTAATAAATTATTATCTACCGGCAAAAATGGCCTGGAAAAAATGTTCATTAAGTACTCTGAGATAAAGATAATCAATCCCCAAACATTTTCGAAATAATAAATGAAGAACGAAGCATCGAATTATTCTTCATCTATCAGAATTATAACTTGCTATGGTTTTGATTTCAATAATATAGAGTTATTAATTGCTTTTGTTTATAAAGATAGATGCTATATTTACAGAAATGTTGCATATATTTAGTTATATTATGTTAATATTACTAAGGGTATTATTACACTCATTACTTTATCTAATAAAATTCTTGATAATCAGTTTGTGAGCATTTATGTTATATAAGTGTGATGGTGCATTTGTACCTTTATTGGAAAACCATTTTAATGCTACCCTTGAAGGAGAAATGGAGACTCATATGGATGAGGTAAAAAAAACCCTAATTGATTGAATAATCAATTAGGGTTTTTAAATAAGTGGTACTCGGAGCGGGACTTGAACCCGCACAACCGTAATGGTCACAAGATTTTAAGTCTTGCGTGTCTACCATTCCACCATCCGAGCAGACCTTGAGCGGAAGACGGGACTCGAACCCGCGACCCCGACCTTGGCAAGGTCGTGCTCTACCAACTGAGCTACTTCCGCGTAATCTTTGCTACAAAAATAGTTCACTCTAGAACCATTTATTTTTTGAGACTGCAAATGTATGAATGTTTCTTTATTTTTCAAAAGATTTTAGGAACTTTTATTCTTTTTGCCCCCTATTTTTTAAGAAAGCATTGAAATCACAGTGTTGCCCCATCCAAAATAGCATCAATTGCCGTTAATTCATCCATTGAGAAAGACAAATTATCGAGTGCTTTAATATTATCTTGTAATTGTTTTACATTACGGGCACCCACTATAAGAGAAGTAACCCTTTCGTCCCTTAGCGCCCAAGCCAGAGCCATTTCTGCCATTGTTTGTCCCCTTTCAACAGCCATTTCATTAAGTCCCTTTACTTTCTCGATCAATTCAGGTCGCACTTGTTCAGTCCGAAGGAACCCATGCGATTCAGCCGCTCTTGAGTCCTCAGGAATACCATTCAAATACTTATCCGTTAAGACACCCTGAGCCAATGGAGAATAAGCAATAAATCCCGAACCGAATTCCTTAGCTATCTCGAATATCTCCTCCTCCGGTTTTCTGTTGAACATGCTATATCTACCCTGATAAATCAGGCACGGTACATTCTGTTCTTTCAGATAATTCATAGCGAACTTCTCTTGTTCAGCCGGGTAATTAGAAATTCCAATGTAAAGCGCTTTCCCCTGTCGCACGATATCCACCAGTGCCTGCATTGTTTCCTCGATAGGAGTTTGCGGATCAAATCGGTGTGAATAAAAAATATCGAAATACTCCAGGCCCGTCCGTTTCAAGCTTTGGTTAAGGCTAGATATTAAATATTTACGAGAACCTCCATTACCATAAGGACCATTCCACATCAAGTATCCAGCTTTAGAAGAAATAACCATTTCGTCCCTATGATTACCAAATTCTTCTTTTAGTATCTTTCCAAAAACAGATTCCGCCGATCCTGGAGGCGGTCCGTAGTTATTAGCAATATCAAAATGTGTAATACCCTGATCAAATGCAAATCTGATCATGTTTCGTGCCTCATTGTAATCAGCCAAAAAGCCAAAGTTATGCCATAGACCTAAAGACAATTTAGGGAGTTGCAACCCACTATTCCCACAGAATTTGTATTCCATAATTATTGATTTTATTTCATCTTTCTGCTTATTTCATCGTCAGAGATGACCGTTATTATTGCTTTACCATCGGGGGTATGATTAGGGCTATCACAAGCGAACAATTGATTCACGAGAGTCAGCATTTCCTCTTCAGACAATTGTTTTCCGGCATAAATTGCCGTATTATTTGCCAGTGACAAAGCCATCATTTCCTGTATTTCCGTTCTAACATCAGAAGGCGTATCCATTTTCTTCTTGATCATTGATCTAATGAGCATTGGCGCATCAGAGTTTTCTATCTCTGCCGGCACCCCATTAATCTCAAAAGTTTTCCCCCCTACATCGTTCAAATCGAATCCCAGAGACATCACCTCCTCCTTAATTAACTCAAGAACATCCACTTCCTGATTAGACAGTTCGAGCATTTCAGGAAAAAGCACGCGCTGTGAAATACCCTTCTTTTGTTTTATTTGTTTCAGGTATTTTTCATATAAAATGCGTATATGAGCCCTATGTTGATCAATAATCATCAGCCCCGATTTAACTGAAGTAAGAATATAACGCTGTTTATAATGATAATGTTCAGGTCCAAAGTTAGTTAATGATTTATCTCCATCCTCTTGTTCCCCAAACAAATCCTCCTTAGGCTGTGTTGGTTCACTCTCGTTTTCAAATTTATTATATAGAACCTCCCAATCGAATGAAGGAGTTGTCGGTTTATATCTACCTCCAGAAAGAGGATTTGAAAAAGGGTTATAATTAGGATTCAAGCTAATTTCAGGAGCTTTTGTCTGTTTATCCGGATCATAAATTGGAATCTCCACCGCATCTGTCTGGTCAAAATCTATTGTTGGCACAGCATTAAATTTTCCAAGTGCCTCTCTGATAGTCACAGATAATATTTTCCATAACTCCTTTTCATTTTCGAACTTCACCTCTGTTTTTGTCGGGTGAATATTTACGTCGACCGACTCAGGATTAACCGTAAAATAGATAAAATAATCAGGATGTGAATTTGGAGTGATCAAAGGATCAAAGACCGACATCACAGCCCTATGAAAATATGCGTGGCGAATATATCGACCATTCACAAAAAAGAATTGTCGTGCTTTCCCCTTTCTAACATTCTCAGGTCTTGACACATACCCATGAATATCGCCCAACATTGTTTTTTCGTCTATTTCAATGAGTTGTTGCATGAGGTTTTTCCTCTCCAGATTAACTATCCTCTGTTTTAGTCCAGAAATAGGTAGATGAATAGTCTCAACATCATTTTCATAGACAATAAACTCTATTGTTGGATTAACGAGTACAATGCGTTCAATTTCCGTAAGAATGTTTCTTCTTTCAGTCTCATTAGAGCTTAAGAATCTTCTTCGAGCCGGGACATTAAAAAATATATTCTTTACAGAAATAGTTGTTCCTTCAGGGCAAGCAATAAACTCCTGTTTTTCGACTTTTGATGCAGAAATTGATATGAAGGTCCCCACCTCATCCTCAGCCCGTTTTGTTTTTATTTCAACTTGTGAAATAGCTGCTATTGAAGGCAATGCTTCGCCACGAAATCCCATTGTATGAAGGCAAAAGAGATCTTCTGCTTTTCTTATTTTTGAAGTAGCGTGCCTTTCAAAAGCCATTCGAGCGTCGGTACCCGACATTCCTTTGCCATTATCAATCACTTGAATTAATGTACGGCCAGCATCTTTTATAACTATTTGAATTTGCGTAGCTCCAGCATCTAGAGAATTTTCCACCAACTCTTTGACTACTGATGCAGGTCGCTGAATTACTTCTCCGGCGGCTATTTGGTTTGCAATAGAATCGGGTAAAAGTTGAATGATATCGGACATCCTAAAAACAATTTAAACAAATATACGAATAAAAACTGTGATTATAATAATTTATCGACTTTGGATTTCCACATCAGGTCTCCTAAATCGTTTAGGTTGAGCGATGTTATCTTCTGATTTTCGTTTTGAACTTCTGAAAATATCCCATGCACTTACAGGTCGCATGTAATCGAGCCATACAAATCCTTTAAGTGTTGAGGACTTGGGATCCAATTGTGACAAAGGCGTTGTTTGTGCTTTTGTAGAATTCCAAAGTTTAAGTTTCTCCACTTTATCATCTTTAATATCCATTGAAAGAAAAGCACTTTCTGTTTTATTTAATCCAATAACCGTTGAGTCCTCCGACAAAATATAATATAATGATTCAGCATTACCTTCGACAAGTAATCTTTTTAGATTACCATTTTCGAATGTTGCCGTCATGTCCCTTCCTGTCAACTGGTTAAATTGATTTTCCACTGGTCGTTTCAGAATTCCCAGAGAGTATTCTTTTACGTTAGCTTTTTCGATTGTGCTATCGTTCAGGTAAATATCAATCTGATTACCAAGCAGCTGATAGTTACCATTCCATATCACCGGGTTTTTATACATTGACAAAAGTGAATCCTTTGAAAAATATTGAAGAGAATCACATACCCCTTGAATATCATTTCTAAAAAACCGTACATTATAATATGCGATCATCTGTCTATCCAAAGAATCTGTAATCATTTTGAGAGTATCCGCATGTAGAAACAGGCTGTCTCTATCAGAATATTCAATTGCGTAAGCAGAATCCGTAGCCATAGCATATCCCAAGTTATCATCATAATAACCGTAATTGCCACCAATGATTGCTTTGCGTAATGAATCCTGTAAAAACATATCACCGTAGACTTTTCCAATTCCTGTTTTTTGGTTATGATAAATCGTGTCTCCGGTCAAGAATTTACTTCCGTCTTTACTTACCACACGCGATCTGTCGAGTAATTGAGAATCGTCGGTGATTGTATTATACCATCCCCTATCCGTGTAAACCGTTCCACTGTCAGATACAATTGTAGACGGACCAATAATATCGGCTATTTTGGTTACCGTATTATATTTAAGTTCTTCTGTATAAATAGTATAATCAGGGTTTACCAGTTTCACGCTATCGTTGAACAACGCTTCTTTAGTGTTCAAATCATATTGTCCCCAAAAAGAAGAAAGTTCATTTTCTTCGTCAACCAGCAAACCACCATCAAAATAGTAACCAAGATTCGCTACCCTGTCATAATCAAGGCTATCAGTAAAAAGTGTAGCCTGTTTATCTTCCAATCTTATGTTATAACGCAATTTCGCAAATTTGGTGTTACCATTATAATTCAAATAATCGCCATACACAAAAATTGTATCACCCTGTTCCATGCGCACATTGCCAAATGCTTCGAAAGAATTTGTTTTTTCATGTAAATATGCGCTATCGCAATACATATATGCCCCATCGTGATAGAAAACCACATTGTTTTTCAATATCGTAGCATCAAAATTCTCGAGCTTGTAGAGTATATCCGCTTTTTGCATCTCAATAATTTTCATATTGGGATTAATTGGCTTTTGTGCAGGAGGCGGCTGCTGTGCATAGGAGAAGAGTATAACGACAAAAAGCACGCTTAATAAAAGCATGCTTCCATAGTGTTTTGTATTATTCTTTTGTTTTGTCATTCAAATAAAAAAACGATACTTATTTTAACCAACCTTTATATTTGAAATCGCAATTCTTCCACGCAGGATCAATTCTCACATAAGTATTTTTGATTTTTGACACAATCCATTCGTCCATCATCTTCTGTCGTTTTGAATTCTCAGCCATCGATTTTATTATCTGATAATCAGTGTTCAAATTAGCTTTATGTCCATCGTTTCTTTTAGTCAGTTTGATAATAGCAGCGACTTTTTCGCCCATACTAGTTGTCAGTATAAAAGGTTCCGACAAATCGCCCACATTCATTGTACCAATAACTCTTGATATATCTGGATTAAGTTCTTCCAATGCAAATCGTGGAGTTCCAATATTTAGACTATTTCTTCCTGAAGTTCCCGGATTTACCATGATTCCTTTATTATTGCGTGTATTTTTATCAGCAGATATAAATGTTGCCGCTTCTTCAAAGGTGATTTTTTTGTTGTCAATTCCTATTTTTACAGAATCCAGTCTAACCAAAGCACTGTCTAATTCTTGTTTTGGCACATTTGGTTTTAACAGAATATGACGGAAGTTAGCTTTATCTCCGCGTCGTTCTATCAGTTGTATAATATGATAGCCATATTCTGTTTCAACAACATTTGAGATTTTTTTTGGATCGTTCAGCGCAAAAGCCGCATTTGAGAATTCCGGAACAAACTCACCACGTCCTTTAAATCCAAGTTCGCCACCTTGTATTGCTGAGCCCGGATCTTCAGAATATAATAATGCCAGTGTTGAGAAATCGCTTTGTCCTGAGTTGATTTGTTCTGTAAAGTTTCTAAGTTGTGCTTTTACTTTATCTTTCTCTGCCAATGGGATTTTTGGTTCCATAGTTATAATCTGCAATTCTACTGTTGTTGGAATAAAAGGTAAACTATCCTGAGGAATCTTTTCGTAATACTTGCTTATTTCAGATGGTGCAAGTACTATTTCCCCAAAATGTTTTTTTTGAACCCCTTCTATTAATTGATTATCTCTAACCGACCTCTTCATATCGTCGCGTATATTCTTTAGACTTTTACCCATATACTCCTGCAGTTTCTCAACAGAACCAATTGACGCTATATAATCATTTATATAATAATCGACCATTCTGTTTACGTTAGATTCATCTACTTCAATACTATCGAGTTTAGACTGATCAAGAAATAATTTATTTACTGCAATTTGTTCAGGAATAAAGCAATACGGATCTCCTTCAATACGTGTGTTTTGCAATAGCATTTCTCGTCTAAAAGATTCAACTTCTGATTTAAGTATAGCTTCATCACCAACCACCCAAACGATTTCATCAATAATATTGTTTTGTGCGAATACTTGTTGAGTTAGTATGAGAGCAAAAATAATAGTTAATATTTTACTGATATATTTCATATTAATTGTGTACTGTTAAAAAGTAATTCAAAAGTAGTTATATTCGATGAAGTCACCAACGAATTTACTATTAAAAGTAGTTATAAATTTGTGTTTATTGATCATACAGTTTCATTTTCCATTGATTTTGACTTATCGTTTTTAAGTTTTACCATAAAAAGAATCATCATTATTGCAGCAATTAAGGACAATGAACTACCAAAATAAAATGTAGCACTTGGACTAACATTATCATATAGATATCCACCTATCGCACTTGCCGGTAGGAGCATAATTCCCAACACAGCATGATATAATCCAAAGCCTGTTCCTTTCATGTCCTTATTGACCAAATCGGACACCAATGCTTTTTGACACGTGTCGGTGAGTGCACTATAAACTCCATACAGGACAAACATTAAAATAAAAACAGTGACATTGTTAAATGCTCCAAACATAAGATATACAAACGAATAAATCAAAAACCCTAGTATTATTAGTTTAACACGTCCGATTTTATCAGATAACTTACCAATTTGTACTGCTAAAAGTACAGAAACTGTATTAAAAATCATATATATGAGCGGTACAAATGATTCATTGATTCCCGTTTCGCTTAATCTGATAAGCATCAGAGAATCTGTTGAATTTCCCAAGGTAAAAACTCCTATTATAAAAAGGAAGATGTAATAGTTCTTGGGCAAGTGCTTAAAAGCCACTTTTGATCTTGTTACTTTTTCTTGTTTCTTTTTCTCTTTTATAAGAAAAATAATAATAAAGACTCCAATTATAGCAGGAATGGCTGCGAGTATAAAGATTGTTTTAAAATCACCCGGACGAAAAAAAAGGATTGACGAAGCTAATAAAGGGCCAAGGATTGCACCACTATTGTCCATCATTTTATGAAAACCGAAGCTCTTTCCTGTTTCGTTTTTCTTTATGGAAGCCGATATAAGACTGTCGCGTGGAGCTGTTCTCACCCCTTTTCCCAGTCTTTCTATGAAACGTAGAACCAGCACTTGAATTGGATTGATCACAAAAGCGTATAATGGAGTAATTAATGCAGTAGTTGCATAACCAATAATCATAAATGGTTTGTTTTTACCTATTTTATCGCTCCAGAAGCCAGAAAGTGCTTTCATTATAGACGCTGTACTTTCTGCAATACCCTCAATAAGAGATATTTGTGTTTTTGATGCTCCTATTGACATTAAAAATAGCGGCATCACACTGTAAATCATCTTTGTAGAGGTGTCAGTGAAAAAACTGTTTAAGCCAGTATAAAAGATATTTCTATCAAATCCAAAATAACGTCTACGTTTCATTGATATTCTTTAGCTACAAAGTTACAAATTTATCAAGACATATTAATTTATCAAATAATATTTAAAAAAAAAGAGTCGTTGAAATATCAACGACTCTAGAATATTAATTCTTAAGATTTCTTATCCCTCAATAGCGGCTTGTGCAGCTGCCAATCTTGCGATAGGAACACGGTATGGAGAACATGACACATAATTAAGTCCCACCGTATGGCAGAATTTAACAGAAGAAGGCTCACCTCCATGTTCGCCACAAATACCACATTTCAGTGATGGTGTAACTGAACGACCATTTTGCACCGCCATCCTAACCAACTGACCTACTCCATTTTGATCAAGCACTGCAAATGGGTCTTGTTTTAAAATTCCTTTATCAAGGTACATAGGCAAGAATTTGGCAACATCATCACGGCTATAGCCAAAAGTCATCTGTGTTAGGTCATTAGTTCCAAACGAGAAAAAATCAGCTTCTTTTGCAATTTTATGAGCTGTAAGAGCAGCACGTGGAATCTCGATCATTGTACCAATTTTATACTCAATTGACTCACTATTTTCTGCAAATACCTCTTGAATTGTTTTCTCTATAATATCTTTTTGAGCTTTAAATTCAAACACAATACCTGTTAGAGGTACCATAATTTCAGGGATCACAACAATTCCTTCATTCTTTAATTCAAGTGCAGCTTCAATGATAGCGCGTGTTTGCATTTCTGTAATCTCAGGATATAAGTTACCAAGACGACATCCACGCAAGCCTAACATTGGATTAGATTCCATAAGACTTTCCACACGTTCATGAATATCTTCGTATGAGATATCCATAACACGAGCCATTTCCATTTGTCCTTTTTCATCATGTGGTACAAATTCATGCAAAGGAGGATCTAGCAATCTGACGGTAACAGGTAAACCATCCATTACTTTAAAGATTCCTTTGAAATCAGCTTTTTGAAGTGGTAAGAGTTTATCAAGTGCTTTGCGTCTGCCATCTACATCTTTTGATAGAATCATTTCACGCATTGCCAATATCTTGTCATCTTCAAAGAACATATGTTCAGTTCTGCAAAGTCCAATACCTTTTGCGCCAAAATTACGAGCAACCGCTGCATCACGAGGTGTATCCGCATTAGTTCTAACATCCATTCGCGTGTATTTGTCCGCAATTTCCATAAGTGCTCTAAAGTTATCGTCTAATTCGGCATCTTGTGTTTGGATTTTCCCTTCATAAACATTTCCTGTTGTTCCATCAAGTGAAATCCAGTCACCTTCTTTTAGTTTCTTTCCGTTAACGTTGATTGTTCGTGACTTATAATCAATCACTAAGTTATTAGCTGCCGACACACAACATTTACCCATTCCACGTGCAACAACAGCCGCATGAGATGTCATTCCTCCTCGAGCTGTTAGAATTCCTTGTGAAACACCCATTCCGCGAAGATCTTCAGGAGAAGTTTCTATTCGACAAAGAATTACTTTCTTTCCATCGTTATACCACTCTTCTGCTTCATCAGCGTAAAACACAATTTGTCCTGAAGCTGCTCCGGGAGATGCCGGAAGTCCGTGAGTGATTGGTTTTGCAGCAGCCAATGCTTTTTTATCGAAAACAGGATGTAATAATTCATCTAATTTTTCAGGATCACATCTTTTCAATGCTGTCTTTTCATCAATATAACCTTGATTCAACATATCTATGGCAATTTTCACCATTGCCGAACCAGTGCGTTTTCCATTACGAGTTTGCAGCAACCACAATTTACCATCTTGAATAGTAAATTCCAGATCTTGCATATCTTTGAAATAATCTTCCAGTTTTTGTTGAACTTCGATTAATTCTTTTGCACATACAGGCATTGCTTCTTCCAGTGATGGATATTTTAAAGCACGATCTTCTTCAGAAATGCCTTGCATTTTAGCCCAACGGCGTGAGCCCTCTGTTGTAATCTGCAAAGGAGTGCGAACACCCGCAACAACATCTTCCCCTTGAGCATTAATTAGATATTCACCATTAAAAATATCTTCACCAGTAGCCGCATCTCGCGTGAACGCGACTCCAGTGCCAGATGTTTGTCCCATATTACCATAAACCATTGACTGTACATTCACAGCTGTACCCCATTCTTCGGGGAAATTATTCATTTTACGGTAAAGTATAGCACGGTCGTTCATCCAACTATCAAATACTGCACAAATTGCGCCCCATAATTGATCCCATGGACTAGTTGGAAAATCATTTCCTGTTCTTTCTTTAACAGCAGTTTTAAATTTTTGAACCAAAAGTTTTAAATCTTCAACAGTAAAATCCGTATCCAATTTAATACCTTTTTCTTCTTTTAAATCGTCCATAATCTCTTCAAATGGATCAATATCCTCTTTGCTCTGCGGTTTCATACCTAAAACCACATCTCCATACATTTGAACAAATCGACGATATGAATCCCATGCAAAGCGCTCATTACCAGATTTATTTGCAATTCCTTGCACTGCATCATCATTTAATCCTAGATTCAAAACTGTATCCATCATTCCCGGCATTGAAACGCGAGCACCTGAGCGTACTGAAACTAAACAAGGATTTTCTTTATCTCCGAACTTTGTACCTGTTTGACTTTCTATGCCCTTAATAGCTTTTTCCACTTCGTTCTTTAGAACATTAATAACATAGTCTTTGCCAAGTTCGTTATACTCAGTACAAACTTCGGAGGTAATTGTAAATCCCGGAGGTACTGGTACTCCAATAAGATTCATTTCAGCTAGGTTAGCGCCTTTTCCTCCGAGCAGATTTTTCATATCAGCACGTCCTTCGGCTGCTCCATTTCCGAATGTGTAAACTCTCTTCTTTTTCATCCTTTTCTATTTTGAAATTAAATTTAATGTAATAACATGGACAGCATTTTATTATATTCGCAAATATAATAAAATTAATGATTAAACTCATTTTATAGAATCTATCATCAACAAATCTTGTTTTCTCAATATTTTATCATCTGTTATTTCTGTATTCTTTGTCGGTTCGATCTCTAGTTTTGAATTACCCAATGAAATATTATAAAGTATAACATTAGGCTTTTCATATAAAGAATCTTTGTTAATATAATGAATAAAACCTGTAATTACAGTTAATGTATCATCAGGAATATATTTTGAACCAGAAAGACTATATTTATCATTTTCAGTAATTTTGTTTGATTTATAGAGTGTTGTGTCATTGTATTCCAAGATAAGCACAGTTTTTATATCCGGTTTATTTATTAGAGGTAATCCGATCACTTGAAATGAAAAATCAAAATTGTCTTCCTTTATTGTGTTTTTTATATCATTTGTATCCAACCTGAAACTAAAACCATTGCTACTTGCAAATTGATCAAATGTAAAAATTTCCGGGATATATGAAGGAGACGAATTTCTTCGATCGAGTTCTTTTTGTTTAGAATAAATGGTCGTTATTTCATCGTTAACCACATTCAATTCACGTTGAAGTCGTGCTTTCACAGAATCATTCATTTTCAGATAAATATCTATTCTATCTGAGTACCATACTAACGAAGAATCCCAAATTGCGCTGTTAACTTTGTGTTTTGCAAAAACATCATTCATGAAAGCTTCTTTTTTTGCAGGAGTATCAAATGTTTGATAATCTTGGTCAATTAAAGCTTCAGCGATATAAACATCATACATCAACCGTTCCATATCTTTTCTTTTCAGCACATAATCGGAACGGTTTTGACAAGATTCCGCCAGCAAAACTATTGAAAAAAAAAGAATGAAATATGAAAGATGTTTACGCTTCATTTGACTCGGTTTCCTTATTTGCTAAATATTTCTCTTTTTCCTTCTTGGACATTAATGAAAATGAAAATGACTTTCGATAGAAAAGAAGTAATAAAATAACACCTATAGTGATACAAGAATCCGCGATGTTAAAAATAAACCTGAAGAATTCAAAATGCTGTCCTCCGATCAGAGGTATCCAATCCGGCCAATTGCCTTGAAACAAGGGGAAGTACAACATATCAACAACATTCCCGTGAAACACAGAGGAATACCCTTCTCCAAATGGCACAAACGATGCTATATGTCCGGAATAACTTTCCGAGAAAATTGCACCGTAAAAGATACTATCAAAAATATTACCAGCTGCACCTGCAATAATCAAAGCAATGCAAACTATAAAACCCGTTTTATATTCTTGATGTATCAATCTGACCATATAAATTGTTGCAATTACAGCAACTACAATACGAAACAAAGTCAAAAATATCTTGCCCCCCAGTTCAATACCAAATGCCATACCCGGGTTTTCTACAAAATATATTTTAAACCAATCAGTAATATTAATAGACTCATATAATGACATATGCGTCTTGACCCAAATTTTGGATACCTGATCAATGAGTAACAGAATGATGATAATCGAAAATGCCAACAGCCCTTTATTAGTGTTTTTTTTCATATACTATTATGAGACACAAGGTCTTATAGGGAAGAGAAATATATATAATATTGTCTCTTCACTATAAAAGATTTATTTTTATTGTTACAGCACACTTACTTTCTTTTAGCTTCTTTTGCTTCAATGCTCAATGTTGCATGAGGGACAGCCCGAAGTCGTTCTTTAGGAATAAGTTTTCCTGTTTCACGACAAATGCCATACGTACCATTTTCAATGCGCACTAAAGCAGCCTGTAGATTCTGGATAAATTTCAATTGACGTTGAGCCATTCTGCCTGCTTCTTCTTTAGACAAAGTATTTGCTCCTTCTTCTAAAACTTTAAAAGTAGGTGACGTATCAACTGTATCGTTTCCATCAGTGTTCATAACTGATGAACGAAGAGCTTCATACTCTTGTTTCGCGACTTCCAGTTTCTCATTAATAATTGTGCGGAACTCTTCTAATTCCTCATCTGAATATCTTGTTTTTTCACTCATAACAGCAAAAAAGATTATAAATTTAGCATTATTGATTCTATCTATTTTTGTTTCAAATATACAAATTAAAGTGCAAAGATACTATTTTTTTGTAATTGTGATTGTTAATGGTTGATCATCAATTTCAACATCATCTTCAAATTGCCCTTGAGATATAATCAATTCATCGGCAAGTACCTGTGAACTAATATATTCTGTATTTTCAATGATAGCATCGTCAAAGGCAGGATTCGAAGAAAGTCGAATATTGATACGATCAGTAATCTCTAAACCTTTGGCTTTTCTAAGATTCTGAACCCTGTTTATCAATTCACGTGCTATTCCTTCTTTATGCAGTGAATCAGATATTGTTATATCAAGAGCCACAGTCAGTTTACCTTCGTTTCCGACTAACCATCCAGGGATATCTTCCGAAATTATCTCCACATCATCCAGCTTTACCTCTGCTGTTTGTCCGTCAATATCAAAAGTATATTTACCCTCTTTCTCCAACTGGTTTATAGCTTCGCGAGACATTTCTTGAATGCTTGTCGCCAATTTCTTCATTATCTTGCCATAAAGAGGGCCAAGTTTTTTGAAATCAGGTTTCACACGTTTAACCAACATTTCATTAGCTGAATCCACAAAATGAAGTTCTTTCACATTCACTTCACTAAGAATCAGCGATTCCACAGCCTCAATATAATGTTTTTGCGCATCATCCTGTACCGGGATCATTATTCTTGCCAAAGGCTGTCGCACTTTGATATTTACTTTACGTCTCAATGCCAGAACGATTGTTGAAACCGATTGCGCCAAATACATTTGTTCTTCCAGATCTTTATCGACAAACGATTTGTTTGCCTTTGGAAAATCAGCAAGATGTACAGATTCAAAAGTTTCACTTCCTGTAACCTCAACCAAATCAGTGTACAGTTTATCTGCATAAAAAGGAGCGATAGGCGCCATCAGTTTGGCAACTGTAATTAAGCACTGATAAAGGGTTTGATAAGCAGACAGTTTATCTTCCGTCATTTCACCACCCCAAAAACGTTTACGGTTCAATCGAACATACCAGTTGCTAAGGTTATCATTTACAAAATCCGAAATTGCACGTCCCGCTTTTGTCGGTTCGTAATCATCCAAATAAGTTGTAACATCCTCAACAAGTGTATTTAACAATGAAATGATCCAGCGATCAATTTCCGGTCTGTTTTGATAAGGCACTTCCGGTTGATCATTAACAAAGTTATCAACATTAGCATATAGTGTGAAGAAAGAATACGTATTATACAAAGTTCCAAAGAACTTACGTCTTACCTCTTCAATTCCCTCAACATCGAACCTCAAGTTTTCCCAAGGAGAAGAATTAGTAATCATGTACCAACGTAACGGATCCGATCCATATTTATCAATTGTAGAAAACGGATCAACCGCATTTCCCAATCGTTTGGACATCTTATTACCGTTTTTATCAAGCACCAATCCACTAGATATCACATTCTTAAACGCCAACGATCCTTTCACCATTGTGCTGATTGCATGCAATGTGAAAAACCATCCGCGTGTTTGATCGACACCCTCATTGATAAAATCAGCCGGATAGAACCCATTATTATCTATCAGTTCCTTGTTTTCGAAAGGATAGTGTATTTGTGCAAACGGCATAGAACCCGAATCGAACCACACATCAATCAAGTCAGTTTCGCGTCTCATTGGTTTACCCGAAACAGAAACCAGAACGATATCATCCACATACGGTCGGTGCAGATCTATATTTTTAACATCATAGTTTCCGTCAGAATATTCACCCACAATAAAGTTCTTGTAAGGATTTTCCTTCATGAACCCAGCCTCAACCGATTTATTTATTTCGTTTATCAGTTCTTCGATAGAACCAATACATATTTCTTCTTTTCCGTCATCAGTACGCCAAATAGGTAGAGGTGTTCCCCAATATCTGCTTCGACTTAAGTTCCAGTCCTGCAGGTTTTCGAGCCATTTTCCGAAACGTCCCGTACCAGTTGATTGAGGTTTCCAGTTGATTTTATCATTCAACGCCATCATTTCTTCCCGACTAGCAGTCGATTTGATGAACCAACTATCTAATGGATAATACAATACAGGTTTATCAGTACGCCAGCAATGCGGATATGTATGCACATGTTTTTCGATTCTGAAAGCCCTGTTATTCTGCTTCAGCATGACAGACAGATCGATATCCAATGTCACATCATTTACAGTCAGCGATTCGTCGTACTCATTTTTCACATATCTACCAGCGTAAGCACTGTATAGTTCCACGTTCATATTGTTTTCAACAAAGTCAGGATCAAGATCTTCCACTTTAAAGTACTTACCAGTAAGATCCACCATTGGACGTAAGTTCCCATCTTTATCGAGCAGCAATAATCCCGGGACATTGTACTCTTTCCCAATTTTAGCATCATCAGCACCGAAAGTAGGCGCGATATGAACTATACCCGTACCATCTTCAGTAGTAACGAAATCCCCCGTAACCACTCTAAAAGCATTATCCGAAGCCTTTACCCAGGGCATGAGTTGTTCATATTCAAACCCCACAAGTTCAGCACCTTTCCAAACTTTATCCACCACACGATAAGGCACATGCTTATCGCCAACTTGATAATTTTCAAAAGGCAAATCTGCATTTTTTTCAGGAAAATACGAATGCAAGAGAGCTTTTGCCAACACTACAGTTATAGGATCTCCTGTGTATATATTATACGTCTGCACAGCGACATAATCTATTTTAGTCCCCACCGCCAAAAGAACATTTGAAGGTAAAGTCCAAGGTGTTGTAGTCCAAGCCAAAAAGAAAGCCTCTCCAAAGTTCGACATTTCTGTTGTAGGATTCTTTATTTTGAACTGCGCCGTGCAAGTAGTATCTTTCACATCGCGATAGCATCCGGGTTGATTCAGTTCATGCGAGCTCAATCCTGTACCTGCAGCCGGAGAATACGGTTGAATAGTATAACCCTTATATAAAAGTTCTTTCTTATATAATTCCTTGAGTAGATACCAAACCGTCTCAATATATTTATTATCGTAGGTAATATATGGATTATCCATATCCACCCAATATCCCATTTTCTCAGTAAGATCTTCCCATTCTTTTGTGTACCTCATCACCTCTTTTCTACAAGCAGTGTTGTATTCCTCAACAGTAATGGTTTTGCCAATATCCACTTTAGTGATACCGAGTTTTTTCTCAACACTTAGTTCAACAGGAAGTCCGTGCGTATCCCATCCAGCTTTGCGTTTAACCAGAAAACCCTGCATTGTTTTGTACCGACAAAAAACATCTTTTATCGCACGAGCCATCACATGGTGAATCCCCGGCATGCCGTTTGCTGACGGAGGACCTTCATAAAACACAAATTCAGGACACCCATTTCTGGTATCCAAAGACTTTTGAAAAACACCCTCTTCACTCCAGATCTTTAGAACCTCTTTATTAACTTCTGAAAGATCCAGATGATTATATTCTGCAAATCTCTTACTCATTTTTAAAAACTTTACACCTTTAATCCAACTTACCCAACGTCTCTTTTATTCTTGCTATTGCCGTTTCCAGTTTTTCATCTGAAGTAGCATATGAAAGTCGAATACATCCCGGAGCTCCAAATGCATCCCCTCCAACGCAAGCCACATGTCCCACTTCCAGTAAGAACATTGCCAGATCTGTTGCAGTATTTATTATTTGTCCTTTGTATGATTTACCTAAAAAGCTTTGGCAATCAGGGAATATATAAAAAGCCCCTTGTGGTTCATCCACTATCAGTCCCGGTATTTCACGCAATAAGCGCACGCCCATGTTTTTTCTTCTCTCGAATACTTTTCTCATATCCTCCACACAAGTCTGTTCGCCCATATAAGCAGCCAGTGCAGCTTTTTGTGAGATAGAAGAAGGTCCCGAAGTATATTGTCCCTGCAGCATATTACATGCTGAAGCTATCCATTTTGGTCCAGCAATCCATCCGATTCGCCATCCCGTCATTGCATACCCTTTTGACACCCCGTTCACTATTATTACCCTGTCGCGAATTTCTTCAAACTGTGCGATACTCTCATGTTTACCAACATAATTAATGTGTTCATAAATCTCGTCAGAGATCACAAATATATTTGGATATTTAGCCAGCACTTCAGCCAGCGATTTCAGTTCCTCTTTAGAGTACACACTTCCTGTAGGATTTGAAGGAGAACAAAGTATCAGTGCCTTTGTTTTTGGTGTGATTACCTCTTCGAGTTGTTGTGCTGTAATTTTAAAGTTTTGATCTATACCAGCGTAAGCATAAACCGGTTTACCTTCGGCCAGTTTAACCATTTGTGGATAGCTCACCCAGTAAGGAGCCGGTATGATAACCTCCTCATCACGATTCACTAAAGCAAGAATCACATTACAAAGCGATTGTTTTGCTCCGTTAGAAACAATAATTTGATCAGGAGTAAAATCCAATTGATTCTCAATTTTCAGTTTATCGCAGATAGCTTTTCTGAGATCAAGAAAACCCTGCACAGGAGAATAAAACGAAAAATTATTATCGACAGCATTTTTAGCAGCCTCTTTAATATGATCAGGTGTATTAAAATCCGGTTCACCTACACTTAAATTAATTACGTCTATACCCTGAGCCTTCAATTCATTGCTCTTTTGCGACATCGCAAACGTTTCTGATGGTGAAAGCGAAGTCAATCTTGCAGAAAGTGGATTCATATAAAATTATCTATTTGATTAATTAAGGTGCAAATATACATAAAAAAAGTGCTTTGTAATCGTAATGAGTTGAGTTTTTGATTATCAAAGCAAATTAAACATAAGGGCACAAAAAAACCGTCCTTTTAGAGAACGGCAGAAATATATAGTTTGTAAAATAAAATTCGAAAACAAAAGCGTCTGTAATCAATTAAGATTACTCAGCTTAGAAATTTGATTTCTTTTTGATTTCTCTGCTTATTTAAGCAGCAATCTTGATTTTAATGCTCTGAGTCTGCTTAGTCTGTTTGTTCTATAAACAGAAGACCCGTTAAAAATATTCTTTTCCAAATACTTTATTTGAGCAAGAATTTCTTCTTTTTTTGGTTTGTTGATACCCATAATAACTCCTTTTTTTAATAGTTAAGATTATCGGCAACCTCGTTTAAGAAGCTTCATACAATATGTTTAAATAACCTAGTTCTGAATCTTAATAACTCGCTTGCCATTAAAATCAGTACAAAGATACAATAAATTTTGATACAAAACATGTTATACAACATATTTTTTAAACAATTTATGACTTTTACTATTCTTTTATACTTAAGAGCCTGTAAAAGCGATAAAAAAGAATTGTTTTTCTAGTCTGTCGAAAGTTGTCATTCGCTATGCTTTAAATTAGCGCGGAAATTAAGCAGAATGACATCAGAGATTTGTGAGACCAAAGTCGGAGGTATATCGGAGTTACATCGGAGCTGACTCGGAGCATACTCGGACCATCCTCGGACCATCCTCGGACCATCCCCGGACCATCCCCGGACCATCCCCGGACCATCCCCGGACCATCCTCGGAGGTGACTCGGAGGTCTCGTCCTGATACAGGAAGGTTGGAGATTTGGAGAATTTTGAGATCATATATATATAAGACTCTATAAAACAAAAAACCTCGTAATAAGTTATATTACGAGATTTTTGCGGAAGCTGGGGGATTCGAACCCCCGGTACAGTTACCCGCACGGCAGTTTAGCAAACTGCTGGTTTCAGCCACTCACCCAAACTTCCTGATTGCTGAATCTTATTAAATTGGGTGCAAAGATACAAGATTGTTTTAAACTTGTCAAAGATTTTCCGTTTTTTTCTCAATAATCTTCCTACATTTGTCATAATTTATTAAGAAATATCATCAATGAGTTCATCAACCAATATAAAACGAGCAAAATTTATTGCTTTTTCATTATCAATAATCATCATTATGCTCGGTCTCGCCGGTATATCCATATATAATATGTTATACAAGCAATTTCATAATACAGAATCCGTATACATATATATAGATTCCAGGAAGAATTTTGATGACTTGCTCAATCAACTTAAAGAAAAAGCCAATCTTTCGTCCGACAAGACCTTCAGGTTGTTTGCAGACAAGATGAACTATAAGAACAATATGCGAACTGGTAGGTACGAGCTTAAAAAAGGAGAATCCACCATTGATTTTATCAGGAAACTACGTTCAGGAAATCAAAGTCCAATAAATATAACATTTAATAATATACGTACAAAAGAAGATCTTTCCGGGAGAATTGCAACCCAGCTTATGATTGACAGTACAGAGTTGTTATCCACATTAAATGATTCCGCAAAAGTAGCAACACTTGGTTTCAATTCGAGCACTATAGTCTCCATGTTTATTCCCAACACCTATGAAGTCTATTGGGACACAAGCATTGACAAAATGTTCAAGCGAATGAAAAAAGAATATGACGGATTTTGGAATGACGAAAGAAAAGCCAAAGCCAAAAAAATTGGATTAACGCAAACCGAAGTCTCCACACTTGCCTCCATTGTTGAAGAAGAATGCACCTATTCAGATGAATATCCAGTTGTTGCAGGACTCTATTTAAACAGAATTAAGAAAAACATACCCCTACAAGCCGACCCAACCGTTAAGTTTGCAGTTGGAGATTTCACATTGAAGCGCATTTTGTTTAAACATCTGGAGATAGACTCACCATATAACACCTATAAATCCAGCGGGTTACCCCCCGGTCCTATTCGTATTCCATCAATCAAATCAATTGATGGAACCCTCAATGCTCAAAACAACAATTATTTATATATGTGTGCCAAAGAAGATTTATCCGGCAGGCACAATTTCGCCACTAATCTTTCCGAGCATAATGCCAATGCATCCCGTTATCAGCGTGCATTAAATGAGAGACGTATTTTTTAATCGTCTTATCACATTCATTTTATCCTCCTGAATTTGGTTAGTCAGTTTTTCCATCGAGTCAAATTTTTCATCAGACCGAATAAAATCAATAAATTCGACTGTAAGTCCCTGATTATATAAATTACCCTCGAAGTCGAAGATATTTACCTCGACACTTATTTCCAAATCCTCATGTAACGTCGGTCGTTTGCCTATGTACAACATTCCATCGTACACCCTACTATCAGCCAGGTGCACTTTCACAGCATACACACCCAGTAGAGGAATCACTTTATATTTTTCCCAAGCCTGAATATTAGCCGTAGGGAATCCGATTGTCCGTCCGACCTGGAATCCCTCAATAATTTTTCCCGAGATAGTATAATTATAAGACAACAACCTGTTAGCCTCAACTATTTTTCCCTCTTTAAGTAAAATTCTTATTTTGCTTGAGCTTATTGAATGCTCTTCATATCGATATTCCTTTGCCTGAATAACCCTCATTCCAACGGACTCACCATACCTTTTATAATCTTCGAATCCTTCCTCGCGATTATGTCCAAATCGATGATCATGTCCAACGAACAATGTTGTTACTCCAAGTCGTTTGCTCAACACATCCACAATAAATTCTTCAGCCGTCATCTGTGAAAGCTCCTTTGTAAAAGGCAAGCTAAAACAGTAATCAATTCCCGTTGTATCAAGTTGATGTAGTTTTTCGTCATACCCACACAACAATGCAGGTTGATATTCCTGTTGCAAAACTTTGCGCGGATGTATTGGAAAAGTGATTACTGCAGAAGGCAGTCCCAGGCGTCGAGCCTCATTTTTTACTTGTTCGATCAAAAAACGATGTCCCATATGAACTCCATCAAAAAAGCCCATTGTTGCAACACTTTCAACTAAGTTTTGTTTTGTGTCGACAGAAGTAACATTTAATATTTTCATTGTCTCTCAAAAGCCCTCTAATAACCTAAAATACAAGTATTTAAAACGGAGATAAATCCGTATAACATTTAATAAAAAAGTAAGATGTCAATAAAACCAACATGATAAAATAGAAATAGACCCCCCATTTATCCGTTGTAGTAGAATAGTAATGTGAAATAACCAAGGATAACAATGATATAATAATAAACAACCATAAAAGGCTCTGTCCAATATATGTAATCTGCAGAATTATGGAGAATATAATTAACACAACACTAAACGTAATAAATTTTTGAGAAAGCACTTTATCTCTGAAAAAGTGTTTAAAATCAATTACAATATGACTAATTATAAGTACCAGTAAAAGCACGATGAATCCCCATTGAGGTACTGTAAAAAACCAGTAGCTACCAAAATCTATGTTATCATAACAATAAAACGGCAGTAAAAATCCGCCAATATTATCTCCAAAAACAAAGAGAGAAAAAACAAAGATATAAACTAGAAAAGCCCCAAGTAAAGTAGAGAAAAACGATTTTGCAGTTAATCCATTCATCATTCTCTGTCCAATCCACCATAAAGGAATAAACATGAGCGCATAGATTTGGAAAACGCCAGCAATAGATATCAACACAGAAGCTTGAAACGAATATTTCTGTGGTCTGCTGTTTTGATAAGAATCAGTCAATGGCACCATTGCCCACAATATAAAGATTGTAGCCAATAAATCCGGGCTAATAGACAGAGATATTGGGTGTAAACTAAAAAGGATTAAAGGAATTACCAGTGGTAAGTTTGATCGTCCTCTAATTAATCCATATTTAACATTAAGTTGCGATAAAATAATTGCGATAATAAAAACGCACACAGAACTTAATATAAATGAAGTCCATGGGTCAGTAAAAAGAGGTGCAATAACATCCCATAAATAGTTGGCATTAGTTGATTTATACTCAATCACCCCCAACTGATTGAACATTAAATACCTCATCAATATAACAATCACTATAGCTATCACACTAAAAAGTCGTGATTCTATAATTATTGTCTTGAAATTTTTTACTGTTGAATTCATTCTTTAAAGTAAATCTAAGCCAATATCTTTTCTATAATACTTTTTTTCAAAATCTATTTTCTCAATATTCTTATATGAAGTTGCCAGCGCCTCCTGTATGGTATCCCCTAAAGAAGTAACGCTCAACACCCTACCGCCCGAAGTTACAACATTATTATTGTTTTTTATTGTTGTACCTGCATGAAAAACAATACTATCAGTTACTTTATCCAATCCCGTAATTGTTTTTCCTTTTTCATAACTACCCGGGTATCCACCAGACACCATCATTACTGTAGTTGCGTATCTTGGGTCGATTTCAATGTCAGTAGAGCCAAGTTTTTGTATTGCCACCTGGCAGAACAGAAAGAGTAAATCCGATTTTATACGAGGTATAACCACTTCTGTTTCCGGGTCACCCATTCTAACATTATATTCAATCACTTTAGGTTCACCGCCGACATTCATCAATCCCACAAAGATAAATCCTTTATAACGAATATTATCCTCTTCTATACCGTCGATTGTAGGGATTATAACCTGTTTTTCAACTTTTTGCATGAATTCTTCGTCGGCAAAAGGCACCGGTGAGACAGCTCCCATACCTCCGGTATTTAAACCAGTATCCCCTTCCCCTACTCTTTTATAGTCTTTAGCAACAGGTAATATCTTATATGATTTTCCATCCGTCAGGACAAATACCGAACATTCGATACCCGACAAATACTCTTCAATTACAACTTTTTTACTTGCAGCACCAAACTTACCATTGAGCATTTCATAGAGAATACTCTTTGCCTCGTTGATGTTTTCAGTTATGAGCACCCCTTTTCCCGCAGCCAATCCATCAGCCTTTAGCACATAGGGAGCAGAGAGTGAATCCAAGAATTGATTTCCCTCATCATAATTTTCGAGAGTAACCGTTAGATATTTTGCAGTAGGAATTTTATGTCGAATCATAAATTCTTTTGCAAAATCTTTACTACCCTCTAATTTTGCTCCTTTCATAGATGGTCCAATCACAGCAATATGACAAATATCTTCATCGTCTCTGAAATAATCAAATATTCCTTCCACCAAAGGGTCTTCCGGTCCTACAACAATCATATCTATATTATTGTTGAGTGAAAATTCCTTTATCCCTTCAAAGTCGGTAACCGACATTTCAATATTCTTTCCTATCGTTGCCGTTCCAGCATTTCCCGGCGCGATAAAAAGATTATTAAGAAGTTTACTTTCACGTAATTTCCACGCAAGCGCATGTTCACGTCCACCTGATCCGAGCAATAAAACATTCATATTTATTTGCATTAAAAAATATCAAGATGCAAATCTAATAAAATTCATTCAAAAAACGGTTAAAATATTCTTTAACTAATAAAGTCGTCAGAAAAAACTATCTTTGTAATAAAGAAAAAGGTTACAAATGCAAACAAATAATATAACTAAACTTTTTAATATTAAATATCCGATCATCCAAGGAGGGATGGTTTGGTGTAGTGGTTGGCGATTAGCATCAGCCGTAAGTAATGCCGGAGGATTAGGATTGATAGGCGCCGGTTCAATGCATCCCGAAACATTACGTGAGCATATTCAAAAATGCAAATCAGCAACTGTTGACATTCCATTCGGCGTAAATATACCACTCATGTATCCTCAGATAGATGATATCATGCAAATAGTTAAGGAAGAGCAAGTTCCTATAGTATTTACATCAGCAGGCAATCCGAAGACATGGACATCCTATTTAAAAGATGCCGGCATAAAAGTAGTACATGTTGTTTCCAGTTCGAAATTTGCCCTTAAGTGCCAGGAAGCCGGTGTTGACGCTATTGTAGCCGAAGGATTTGAGGCCGGTGGTCATAATGGAAGAGAAGAAACAACCACACTTACTTTGATTCCCCAAGTACGTGATGCCGTTTCATTACCACTTATTGCTGCCGGTGGTATTGCCACAGGAGGAGCTATGGCCGCAGCATTTGCGTTAGGCGCAGACGGAGTTCAGGTAGGCACACGATTTGCCCTTACCACCGAAAGTTCAGCCAATGAAGAATTCAAACAATGCTGTCTTCAATTAAAAGAAGGTGACACCATGCTGACATTAAAAAAGCTTGCCCCTGCCCGCTTAATAAAAAATGATTTTTATCGTCAAGTTCACGAATTAGAAAACAAAGGAGCTACGGAAGAAGAGTTCAGGACCCTTCTTGGAAAAGGCCGTGCAAAACGAGGCATGTTTGAAGGAGATTTATCCGAAGGCGAGTTAGAAATTGGTCAGATTGCCTCACATATTAAATCTATTTTGCCAGCAAAGCAAGTAGTTGAAGAAATGATGAATGAATTTCGTGAAACCACTCAACGATTGTCAAAATATACTTTTTAATAATATGATAAAAATAAAAAGCTTAACACTTTCAATTTTAGTTTTTTTCTTCGCCTTTAGCAACTGTTTAGCCCAGCAAACCAGGTGGTTTACCTTAGAAGAGCTTATTCCCGGCGGCGTTGATTTTTACACTTTTTATCCTCGACATACCACTCAATATCAATGGCATGGAGATCAATTAGTACAATTAAGAAATGATTCAGTATGGATTTCCGATAATCCAATGAAACAAACCGAAAAAGTTGTTTTTACTTTTTCAGATATTGAAGACATCATTGCTAATGGAGAAGACATATATCATCTTCAGTTCCCATTATCAGCAGATTCTCCAGTCCAGTTTTTTTCACGTTCCGGATCAGGTTTTTATGATATAAAGAAAAAACAACCACTTTCATTCTTTACTTATCCTGATAAGAGTGAGAATCATGATATATCTGTAGAAAGCCAATCATTAGCATACAATATTTCCAATAATTTATACATCCTTGACAAAAATGGTAAAACCACCGCCATATCATCAGAAGAGAACAAAGGAATTGTTTATGGGCAAGCTGTTCATAGAAATGAATTTGGTATAACCAAAGGTACATTTTGGTCGCCCACCGGAAACAAGCTTGCTTTTTACAGGATGGATGAAACTATGGTTACGGATTACCCTTTAGTTGATACATCAACAAGGATTGCCGAAGTTCGCAATATTAAATATCCGATGGCTGGGATGACCAGTCACGAAGTCACAGTTGGTATTTATGATATATCAACAGGAAAAACTATTTATCTACAGGCCGGTGACCCTAAAGATAGATATTTCACCAATATTGGTTGGAGTCCGAACGAAAAACATTTATTTTTGGCCGAGTTAAACAGAGATCAGAACCAGATGAAACTATTGATGTTTAATGCCACCACCGGTGAATTAGAGAAACTATTGTTTGAAGAACAACATCCAAAATATGTAGAGCCAGAGAACCCCGTTTTATTTGTTCCAAAGCGTACAGATCAGTTTATTTGGCAAAGCAAAAGAGATGGGCACAATCACCTATATCTGTATGACGTTTCAGGTAAATTATTAAAACAGTTGACTTCCGGGAATTGGGATGTTACAGAAGTGATAGGATTTGACGAAAAAGGGAATAACCTCTTTTTTGCCAGTACAAATCCAACTCCGATGGACAGACATATTTATAAGTTGAACTTAAAAAATGGAAAATCAACAAAGTTGACGACTGTTAGTGGCATTCACAACGGAACAATGAGCCAATCGGGAAAATATTTGCTCGACAGGTTTTCATCGCACAACAATCCGGGTATGATGTATTGCTTAAATACAAATAATAATAAGTTAACCGAATTGACATCAATAAAGAATCCCTATTCGGATTATCTTGTACCAACAGTTAATTCAGGGACAATAAAAGCTGCCGATTCCATAACAGATTTACATTATCGTTTTGTAAAACCAGCAGATTTTGATCCTGCAAAAAAATACCCAGTAGTGATATATGTATATGGAGGTCCCCATTCTCAAATGGTTCAAAACAGTTGGCGTTATGGTTCAGGAGGTTGGGAATTTTATATGGCCCAAAAGGGATATCTTGTTTTTGTTATGGACAACAGAGGCACATCCAACAGAGGTTTAGACTTTGAGAATGTAACCTTTAGGAAACTAGGTATAGAAGAGTCCCTTGATCAAATGGAAGGAGTAAAATTTCTTCGATCCCTTCCTTATGTAGATCACAATCGATTAGGCATTCATGGTTGGAGTTATGGAGGATTTATGACTATCAACATGCTACTTAGATATCCAGATGTTTTTAAAGTAGGAGTTGCCGGTGGTCCGGTTATCGACTGGAAATATTACGAAGTTATGTATGGCGAGCGCTATATGGATACACCCCAACAAAATGCTTCAGGATATGAAGAGACCAGTTTACTCAATAAAGCAGACAAGTTAAAAGGCCGATTGCTTATTATTCATGGAGACAACGACCCAACTGTTGTTTGGCAAAACAGTATTCAGTTTTTGGACGCATGTATAGCAGCAGGCACTCATCCAGACTATTTTATTTATCCTGGTCACGGACACAATATGATAGGTCACGATCGTGTTCATTTACACGAACATATAACCCGTTATTTTGATGATTTCATGGAATAATTCTTTGAACATATTCAATTAACAGATCATTTTCACAATTTAAAATTTACTTGTACTTTTACAATCATTATGCAGTATACTCTTTTCCCATCAGATCCTTTTATGTTTTTTTCTTTAGGTAGTGGCAGTTCAGGCAATTGTTATTATCTGGGCAACTCGGAATACGGGGTTCTGATTGATGCCGGTGTAGGTGTTCGTACAATTATTAAACGCCTTAAAGAGTATGACATATCAATGCATCAAATTCAGGCTATACTTATCACCCATGAACATTTTGATCATGTCAAATCCGCCACATCATTAGCTCACAAACATTTTTTGCCAGTGTATGCCACTCGTGAAGTACATAAAAGAATTGAACAAAACACCATTATACCCTATTCACTTAATGGTTCCAGGAAATATATCAAGAAGGAATCAGCTTTCCACATCCGTGATATTCGCGTCACTCCATTTGAAGTACCCCATGACAGTGTAGATAATGTAGGCTATTTCTTTGAAATCGGGGATCAAACATTTGCATTAGCAACCGATGTCGGAATTATCACAGACACGATTTCACATTACATATGCGCTTCAAATCATTTGGTAATAGAAAGCAATTATGATGAAGACTTATTACAAAATGGACGCTATCCCTATCATTTGAAAAAACGAATTACTTCGGGTACCGGTCATCTGAGTAACTTGCAAACTTCACATTTTCTGTCCGAGAACTATTCTGACAAGCTCAAAAACATTTGGCTATGCCATTTGAGTGGTGATAACAACACTCCTGAGTTGGCTTTCAAAGCAACTCAAGAAAAATTTGCTCAAAAAGGCATAACTGTTGGAGAAGATGTAAATCTTCAGATTCTTGGAAGGAATCAACTTTCACCAAAAACCATTTTATAATCTATTTTTAGTTGATGAACGGCAATTTAAAAGATAAAACAGTGAATGCTGTTGCCTGGAACAGTATAGAAAGAGTAATTTCTTTGCTAATCAATGCTTTTGTCGGGATTATTCTTGCCAACATCTTACTTCCTGAAGATTTTGGTGCAGTTGGAATTATCATTGCCCTTTCCTCTTTCATGAATATTTTTACTGAGAGTGGTTTTAACACAGCACTCATACAGAAAAAAAACACTTCCGAAAGAGATTACAACACAGTATTTACATTTAATTTGTTTGTCAGTCTCTCACTCTATTTCATTCTATTTTTTTGTGCCCCATTAATTTCACAATTCTATAACGAACCCAGAATCACAGCGCTATCGCGAGTAATATTTTTAGGAGTAATTTTCCAAGCATTTGGCCTAGTGCAATCAAGTATGCTTATCAGGGAAATGAGAATGAAAGAATTTAATCTGGCAAATATTGTTTCGAACATATCCACCGGTATTGTTTCCATTGTTTTGGTATTAGCCGGTTTTGGCGTTTGGGCACTTGTTTTCCAACAACTAACACCAACTATCGTACGTACTTCAGTTTATTATATAAAGACACGATGGAAACCACGAATTGGTTTTAACAAAACCGCTTTTAAGGAGATGTTTTCTGTTGGATCAAACATTTTTCTGACATCATTTGTAAGTACGCTATTTCAAAACATCTACTCACTTGTTATTGGTAAAGTTTACAACATGAATCAATTAGGCTACTACAACCAAGCTGACAAATGGAGTAAGATGGGATATACAAGTATTAGTCAAGTTATGGCCCAACCAGCATTACCCGTATTGTCATCCATTCAAAATGACAGAGAACGGATGCAAAGAGTTTTCAGCAAATTAAATAAAACAACAGCCTATATTGTATTTGCGGTATTTGGAGGATTAATTGTTATGGCAGAACCCATTTTCCATTTGTTTTTTGGCACGAAATGGGATCTTTCAATACCACTATTCCAATTATTATTAGCGAAAGGAATATTCTTTGTGTTTGTTATTTTGATGAATAATTATATAACATCGACAGGAAGAACAAGAGCAATTTTCTTTTTAGAGTTAATTAAAGATACAGCTATTGTTATTGCAATTGTGTTTACAATAGGTATTGATCTGAAAGCAATAGTGATTGGGCAATTGATTGCGACTGTTGTTCATTTTATTGTCACACTGTTTTATACTCAAAGAATTACAGGTTATTCAGTAACACAACAATTAAAAGATCATTCACCATATTTATTAATCAGTTCAGTTATTTCCGCTCTCCTTATATTTATCGGTCAATTTATATCAAATGAAATATTGTTATTAGCAATTCAATTAATCTTATTTGTAACGCTATATTTAAGCATCAACAAACTTTTAAATTCAAAAATTCAAAAAGATATAATAGACACTATTAAACAGAGATTTCAAAGGAACTAAATTTTCTCTCTTGAAAAAGCATCAATATATGAACCATCTGTTATATTTATGATTTCTTTTCCCTGAGACCTGCTGAATTTCTCAACCGAATGATAAGATCTAAAAGCAATTACCATACTTTCTAATATCTCATGTAATTTTAATGGAGATACTTTTCTTTCGGTACTTTTTTTATCATAAAAGTGAGCTAAATCCATGTTTACCTTATTATCATCATCGACCCAGATCTCTTTCAACCAAGAATTTTCTGCACCAGCAAGATAAATTTTTGAATAGTTCATGCGTAAACCCACCATCATGCAAGGGATGAGCACATTTCTTGGTCGCGGCATTCCCCACCCTTTTTTATAGCAGTTGAAGGCAAAAGATTGAAATCCTTCGACAGGCGTAGCGTTGAACCATCTGATTGTTATATTTTTATTTTCCCGAACACAAGACTGCCATATTTTCTCACTACGAGCATTTATTGGAACGAAAAGATCCATTGTCCACTTTGTTTTCTCCACAATTGCCTTTATTGTATTTTCCATTGTTTTGCCCGATTGAAAGAAAAGCGGGTCCATCAATAAATAATATTTAGGGCGAATCTGCTCATAATATTCCGAAATGGAAGCCTTATTAACAGCCATCAAATCTTTGTTTTCCAAAAAATATTGTTTATCTTGAAGCATTTGTGTGAGTGAAGGACCATTTCCTAATATCACAAGATCTTTATGTCCAATAGGATAATCACCTATCGAACGAGATTGAATAATTATTTTTATACAACTTGCAATAGATTTTCCAAATTTGATGAAAAACTGCTGTAAAGATTTAAATTCAGACATTCATTCTTTGTTTAACTGCATCATAAAATCACACAAAAGTAGTATTTTTGTTTATTATTCAAGAATTATGAATGTTTTAATAGTTAGTACATCGGATATTCATGGAGGAGCAGCTATTGCTGCTTTCCGTTTAATGCGTGCATTGCAAACAGTTGGAACAAGTGTAAAAATGATTGTTCGCGAAAAGCAATCTGATGATAAAGACATAATTCAGATAGGGAGTAATCTTAAAAACAAATGGAATTTCTATTGGGAACGAGGAATCATTTTTCTGAAAAACAGATTATCTAAAGAGAATTTATTTGATGTATCTATTGCAAATACCGGCAATTCAATTACGAAACTTCGTGAATTTCAAGAAGCAGATGTAATTCATTTACATTGGATTAATCAAGGTATGCTTGCTGTCGATGAAATTAAAGATATTTTAAAATCAGGAAAAAAAGTAATATGGACGATGCACGATATGTGGGCCTTCACCGGTATTTGTCACCATGCCCGCCAATGTCATAGTTATCAAAGCACCTGTGGCAACTGTCCCTATCTAAGGACAAACACGAAAAAGGATCTTTCTAATAGAATATTTGAAGAAAAGATGTCTGCCTATTCTAATGGAAAAATCTCGTTTGTGGCTTGCAGTGATTGGTTGAAATCTCTTGCATTAAAAAGTCCACTTACAAAAAATCATCTTGTTAAGTCAATACCAAATCCAATTGACACAAAAGTGTATTCAGATACCGACAAAACAGAAATTCGTCGTAAACTTCATTTACCAATAGATAAAAAAATTGTACTTTTCGCTGCTGTAAAAGCTTCCGACAAACGTAAAGGAGTTGATTTTCTGTTAAGCACAGCAAAACAACTATCAGACTATAAGAATCAGCTGCTCTTTTTAATTGTTGGTAATGAAGGAGATCAGATAGCGCAACAAATAGACATTTCTACATTTTGTACCGGATTTGTGAATCCCACACAGATGCAAGATTTATATAATGCTGCCGACTTGTTTCTAACCCCCTCATTACAGGAAAACCTACCCAATACAATTATGGAAGCTATGTCTTGTGGCACCCCTTGTGTTGGATTTAATATTGGTGGCATTCCTGAAATGATTGATCATAAAATAAATGGATACGTTGCTGAGTATATGGATGCCAACGATCTGACAAGAGGAATATTATGGTCGTTATTTGAATCAGATGCCGAAATGCTTTCTAAAAATGCCAGAGAAAAAGTATTACTTGAATATGAACAAGAAAAAATAGCAAAACGTTACTTAAAACTATATGAGCAATAAAATAACCGATCAAGCACACTGGGACTCCTACTGGTCTAATTATCAATTTGAAAATGTGCCGAAAAAAGTAGTGTTCAATAAATATACAAACAGATTATGCCAAGGGAAAAGTTTTATAGAAATTGGAGGATTTCCCGGTATTTTTGCTGCGTATATTTACAATAAGGGAATTCAGGATGTTACTGTTCTTGATTTCTACATGAACACAGAAATTGTACGTAAATTTGAACAAAAGAATCAGATTCCCTATGAGACAATAAAATGTATACACAGCGATTTTTTTGAGTTTTCACCTACAAGAAAATACGATGTAGTTTTTTCTTGTGGTTTTGCTGAGCATTTTCAAAACACAGAAGATGTTATCAAACGCCATATTGAATTAATGAGTGATAATGGTCAGCTACTTATTTTGATTCCTAATTTTCTTGGATTGAATGGATCAATACAACGCAAATTTGATAAAGATAATTTAGACGCACATAATCTTAATTCAATGAGACTTGAGTATTTAAAAGATATAATGCAAACTACCGGATTAAAAGATATAAATGTGGAATATATTGGGAAACCCATGTTATGGTTAGAACCAAAGCCAGAAAATATGAAATATCTTAAATCAGTAAAAATGTTAAGCTACTTGATTAAACTATTCCCAAAAAAAGGACGTTTATTATCTCCATATATAGCAATTTACGCAAGAAAATGATAAAACTATCAGTTATAACTGTTACATATAACGCAGAACAGACTTTGGAACGCACCATCAAAAGTGTTCAAGAACAATCATATCCATTTATTGAACATATAATTGCAGATGGCAATTCAAAAGACAACACTGTTGCTTTGATAGAAAAATATTCAACGAATAAAACTATTTGGAAAAGTGAACCAGATAAAGGGATTTATGATGCAATGAATAAAGCGGCGACTTTGGCTTCAGGTGATTACCTATGTTTTTTAAATGCAGGAGATACTTTTTATGATTCGAGTTCCGTTGAAAAAATGATGGCTCAGTTAAATGAAAACAGTCTACCCGATATTGTTTATGGTGAAACCGCCATTGTTGACAATCAGGGTAATTTTCTTTATATGAGAAGATTAAAAACTCCAGAAGTACTTACATGGAAAAGTTTTAAACAGGGGATGGTTGTATGTCATCAAGCATTTTTCATTAAACGTCCTCTTTTTGAGTCATATAATTTAAACTATCGTTTCTCAGCGGATTTTGATTGGTGCATCCGTATGATGAAAAAAGCCAACATCCTATTTAACACCCATTTTACATTGATTAAATATTTGAACGAGGGTACAACAACTGCAAACCGAACAGCTTCTCTCAAAGAACGATATAAAATAATGTCAAATTATTACGGGAAAGTTTCTACATTTTTATATCATTTGTGGTTTATTATTCGTATAATTATCAAACCAGAAAAATAAAACATAAAAAATAAGCGATTGAAAAAGGTCACATTATCATTTTTCTCTTCAATTTTAATGGCTATGAATCACAAAATCATTACCTTTGCATTCTAAAAAGAAAAAAGAATAATTATTATATGATTAAAATAAAGTTTCCGGATAATTCGGTAAGAGAATACGAACAAGGCATTACCGCTTTACAAATTGCTGAAAGTATCAGTCAACGACTGGCTCAGGAAGTTTTGGCTGCAAGTGTAAATGGTGAAACATGGGATTTAAACCGACCGATTCAGGAAAATTCTACGATCCAACTCCTCAAATGGGAAGATGAAGAAGGCAAGCATGCTTACTGGCATTCATCTGCTCACTTAATGGCTGAAGCACTTCAAGAGCTCTATCCCGGAATCAAATTCGGTATTGGTCCTGCTATTGAAAATGGATTCTATTATGATGTTGATCCCGGTGAAGGGGTGGCAATCAAAGAATCTGATTTTTCTGTCATTGAAAACAAAATGATGGAGTTAATAGCTAAGAAAGAGGATATTGTAAGGCAAGAAATATCAAAGTCTGATGCACTTGAAATGTTCTCAAGTAGAAATGAGAGCTACAAAGTGGAGCTGATTAATGAATTGGAGGATGGAACTATCACTACCTATTCACAAGGAAACTTTACAGACTTATGTCGTGGTCCTCATTTGCCAAATACATCTTATATAAAAGCTGTAAAAATTTTATCAGCTGCCGGTGCTTATTGGCGTGGAGATGAACATCGTCCACAACTAACACGTTTATATGGAATAACTTTCCCCAAAAAGAAGTTACTTACTGAATATTTGGAACTACTTGAGGAAGCAAAAAAACGTGATCATCGTAAAATAGGAAAAGAACTAGAATTATTTGCTTTTTCTCAAAATGTTGGCGTTGGACTTCCGTTGTGGTTACCAAAAGGGACTCAACTGAGACTCAAACTGGAAGAATTTTTGAAACGCATTCAACAACAATTTGAATATCAACAAGTAATGACTCCTCATATAGCAAACAAGCAACTTTATATCACTTCGGGGCATTATGCAAAATATGGCAAGGATTCGTTTCAGTCAATGAAAACCCCTGTTGAAGGTGAAGAATTCATGTTGAAACCAATGAACTGCCCGCATCATTGCGAAATTTATAAAGTTATTCCACGTTCTTATAAAGATTTACCACTTCGTTTAGCAGAATTTGGAACTGTTTATCGCTATGAACAAAGCGGTGAATTGCACGGATTGACACGTGTTCGTGGTTTCACGCAAGATGATGCTCATATTTTTTGTATGCCAGATCAAGTAAAAGGTGAATTTTTGAAAGTAATGGATATTATTTTTATTATTTTCAAAGCATTGGATTTCAAAAACTTTGAAGCTCAGATTTCATTGCGTGATCCTGAAAATAAAGAAAAATATATTGGCAGCGATGAGAATTGGGATAAGGCTGAAAGCGCTATTGTTGAAGCTTGTAAAGAGAAAGGACTCCCCGCAAAAGTTGTATTGGGTGAAGCAGCTTTCTATGGACCGAAACTTGATTTCATGGTGAAAGATGCAATTGGTCGTCGCTGGCAATTAGGCACAATTCAAGTTGATTACAATTTACCTGAACGATTTGAATTAGAATACACAGGTGCTGACAACCAGAAACATCGTCCTGTAATGATTCACAGAGCTCCATTTGGTTCAATGGAACGATTTGTTGCATTGCTGATTGAACATACAGCAGGAAAATTCCCTATCTGGCTTGCACCAACACAAGTAATCATTTTACCTGTCAGTGAGAAATTCAACGATTTCGCAAATGAGTTATCCAAAACGTATATTCGTCAAGGTATTCGTGTGGAAATTGATGACAGAAATGAAAAAGTAGGTAGAAAAATACGTGATAATGAATTGAAGAGAATCCCTTACATGTTAATTATCGGGGAAAAAGAAGTGGAAAATAATGAAGTCTCCGTTAGAAAACAAGGCGGAGAAGATTTAGGAACAATGAAATCTACTATATTTGCAGAAAACTTGCTCAAAGAAGTAGATAAAATGATGACTATGGATATAAATAAATCAAACATTTAATTAAACAGAAAAAATAGAAAGAAAACCAATATTTACTGAATGAGACAAAACCCAAAAGATTCACACGATCAACACCGGATTAATGAAAAAATCCGCGTGCCAGAAGTCCGATTAGTAGGAGACAACGTAGAACAGGGAGTTTACCCAACAAGAGAAGCATTGCGGATGGCGCAGGACATGGATTTAGACTTAGTTGAAATTTCTCCGACTGCAAAGCCACCGGTATGCAGAATCACTGATTACCAGAAATTTTTATATCAACTAAAGAAAAAACAAAAGGAACAAAAAGCTAAATCGGTTAAAGTTGTAGTAAAAGAAATTCGTTTTGGACCACAAACCGACGATCATGACTATAACTTTAAGCTGAAGCATGCGACGAATTTTCTAAGTGAAGGTTCAAAGGTAAAAGCTTACGTGTTTTTTAAAGGACGTTCTATTCTATTTAAGGAACAAGGGGAAGTATTGTTGTTACGTTTTGCTAATGATCTTGAAGATTATGCAAAAGTGGAACAACTTCCAATATTAGAAGGGAAACGTATGTCTATCATGCTTGCTCCAAAACCAAAAAAAGTAGCGACCCCTAAGAAAGAAATAGAAGACGCTGAAAAATAGAATGTCATATACAAAATAAATTTGATAATTAAAATATTATCATTAATTTTGCAAACTTTTTCGCTGGAAAAACAGCGAGATTAATTTATAATTTACAAATAGATATAGCAAAATGCCGAAAATTAAGACTAATTCCGGTGCAAAAAAAAGGTTTGCCCTTACCGGATCAGGAAAAATCAAGAGAAAGCATGCTTTTAAAAGTCACATTCTAACAAAAAAGACTAAAAAGCAAAAAAGAAATCTTACACAGTCAGGTCTTGTTCATAAGACAGATATGAATGGAACCTTGAAATTACTGGGATTGAAATAAATTAACAGTAAAGATTTCTAAAAAAACGATTTAATAACAGGATGTATGCTCAAAAGATTTTTGCTGGACAAAAACGCTAACATTCAAAAGAATTTAACATTATGCCAAGATCAGTCAATCATGTTGCTTCACGCAACCGCAGAAAAAAAGTTCTAAAACTAACAAGAGGCTATATTGGAGCGCGTAAAAACGTTTGGACAGTAGCCAAAAATACATGGGAAAAAGGTCTTCAATACGCTTATCGCGATCGTAAGAACAAAAAACGTAATTTCCGTGCATTATGGATTCAGCGTATCAATGCTGCAGCTCGTGCAAACGGAATGTCATACTCTCGACTCATGGGCGCTTTGCACAAAAACGAAATAGAAATAAATCGTAAGGTACTGGCTGACTTAGCCATGAACCACCCAGAAGCATTCAAAGCCATTGTAGATAAAGTCAAATAAATAAAAAACTAAAGAATATGATTATCGTTCCAATAAAAGAAGGCGAAAACATTGAAAGAGCTTTAAAGAAATTTAAACGTAAATATGAAAAAACAGGCGTTGTAAAAGAACTACGCAGTCGTCAAGCTTTCAAAAAACCTTCAGTGGTGAATAGAAAGAAAAAAGAACACGCTGTTTACGTTCAAAAAATGAATCAAAACAACGATTAAATTATTTGTTGTTCTACATTTTTATTTCTATCTTCGTAACACAAACTTAACAGTGGGTTTTACATGTTGATAGATAACTTCATAAAATATCTCCGTTATGAGAAAAATTATTCCTCTCATACGGAGATTTCTTATTTTAACGATCTCACCCAGTTTAAGAGCTTCATTGAAAACGAGGCACAAAATCAGGGAGAAGATATTAAAATAACAGATATCGACAATGACCTTATTCGCCGTTGGATTGCTCAATTAATGGAACAACATCTTAAACCTCGTTCTGTTAGACGCAAATTAAGTGCTCTCAACTCATTTTATAAATACCTTATTAAAATAGGTGTTGTTACAAAAAATCAGGCAAAACTTGTTTCAGGTCCCAAACTTGATAAGAAACTACCAGTTTTTGTCAAAAACAAGGATTTGGAATTTATCATTAACGATGAAAATGAATTCACTGATGATTTTGAAGGACATCGTAATAGATTTCTTATAGATTTCTTTTATGTAACAGGAATGCGAAAAGCTGAATTAATAGGACTTAAAGATGAAGACGTTGATTTTAACAGCAAAACGATACGTGTTACCGGTAAAGGTAATAAACAACGACTTATTCCTATTTCAGATGAAACACTTGATCATTTATCTGAATATATTACGTTAAGAAATAAAGAAATTAAGAACAAATCTATTGCACTATTTGTTAAAAAGAACGGAAACCCACTAGATCATAAACTCGTGTATGACATTGTACATAAACACCTCAGTAGAATTCCCACACTTTCAAAAAAAAGTCCACACGTACTGAGACACTCATTCGCAACTGAAATGTTGAACAATGGTGCAGAAATAAATGCTGTGAAAGAAATTTTAGGGCATCAAAGTTTAGCATCGACTGAAGTATACACACATGTCTCTCTTGAGGAACTTAAGAATATATATCAGAACGCTCACCCAAGAGCAAAAAAATGAAGGAGGAATTAATATGGAATTAAGAATCAGTTCAATCAATTTTGACGCTACAGAACAGCTTAAAGCGTTTACCGAGAAGAAAATGAAAAAATTAGAAAAGTTCAACGATTCAATCATTGATATTGAAGTTGCTTTAAAAGTTATAAAACCAGAAACTGTAAAAAACAAGGAAGCTTCAATAAAAATGAACCTCAGAAACAGAGAAGCTTTTGCCAGCAAAATCGCTGATACATTTGAAGAAGCTATAGACTTGTGTTCCGAGGCTTTAGAAAAACAAATTATCAAAACGAAGGAGAAAAACGAAAGATAGTTCAAAAAAACTGAAACAATTTTTTGCTATATTAAAAATTATAATTACCTTTGCGACCGTTTCGCTCTTGAAATAGTAGAGCGAGGCGGTTAATCATCAAAAACAAGCCTCTTTAGCTCAGTTGGCCAGAGCACGTGATTTGTAATCTCGGGGTCGTTGGTTCGAATCCGACAAGAGGCTCAAAAGAAAACAAGGGATCAGTTACTAATGGGTTTACTCATTTTCTAACAGAAGAAACAAAACAGAAGGGCAGTTACCAGAGTGGCCAAATGGGGCTGACTGTAACTCAGCTGGCTTAGCCTTCGGTGGTTCGAATCCATCACTGCCCACACCCCTTTCAGGATAAATCAGCAATGCTGAAATATCTGTGTAAAAGTGGTGAATTTGCGGAAGTAGCTCAGTTGATAGAGCATTAGCCTTCCAAGCTGAGGGTCGCGG
>ENA-UOOR01000694-UOOR01000694.1-fermentation-metagenome-genome-assembly--contig:-NODE-694-length-45546-cov-8.066101_pt1 | contig 45546 bp, 24 predicted proteins | sample MGYA00245780_ERZ724029 | MGnify/ENA primary metagenome ERZ724029 (study PRJEB28704, sample SAMN03018315) | fermentation metagenome | biome: anthropogenic terrestrial biome; feature: soil; material...
ACCAGGTTTATTTGATTATTAATAACGTCCCAATTTTAATGGGACACTAGTGATGTGCCAAAAGTGTATTATACCGACGAAGAAATAGTCCGGGCAGGAAAAGGTACTAATTGGTACGATGAGGTGACGCGGATGGGATTGATCCAACAACAGCAATTATCCGTTAGTTTTGGGAACAACGCGGTTAAATCTCTTGTATCATTCAACTTATACGACCAAGAAGGTGTAGTAAAGACTTCCGAGTTTACAAGATTCAGCCTTCGATATAACCTTGATCATAAAGTTACGGAATGGTTGGATTATGGCATCTCGTCCATGGCATCAAGAACAACGGAAAGAAATGCCGCACTTGGAGGTGGACGGGATAAAAATGCAGGCATACTTGAGGCTGCATTATCTTATAGCCCCATGGTCCAAGCAGAGCGTGACCCATTGACTGGTAGCTGGATTGAAGATCCTAACCAAGCATTGCTTAACCATCCTCTTTCTTACCTCGATATAACAGACAATACAATTACGAAACGATATCTGGCCACCGCTTTTGCAAATTTCCACATAGTGAAAAATGAATTATGGATAAAGTTGTCGGGAGGGGCGGATATCAGAAATGGATTGAGACAGGCATATTACCCAATGAGTACAAAGCATGGTAATGAAGTAGGGGGAGATGCGAATATCAGTACAGTCAATAGAGACGATTATAATTTGGATGCTGTGCTGAATTATCAAAAAACGTTTGCAGAAAGACATCGATTAATAAGTCTTATTGGCTATTCATATCAGGAGTTTAATCGAAATTCATTCAATGCCCGTGCGACGGACTTTATGACTGATGATCTTCTCTATTATGATTTGGCAGCAGGGGAGGAAAGGCCCGTGGTAGGTTCTTCCGTTGGCAAACATATTATTGCCTCCTATTTTGCCCGTGTACAATATGCCTTTGATAACAGATATTTGTTTACGGTCACTGGTAGGATAGATGGTAGCGACAGGTTTGGAGATAATAACAAGCATGCCTTTTTTCCATCCGCTGCTTTCGCATGGCGGTTCAATCAGGAGAAATTCGCGGATGGTTTGAGATGGCTTTCAGATGGAAAGTTACGTCTGAGTATGGGACAAGTAGGAAATGAAAACCTGCCCAATGATGCGGCATCGGAGTATTATGCTTTTAACGGACACAATTACTACTGGGATGGGGAATTGAAAAAGGGAATGGATTTAAATAAGTTTGGGAATCCTAATCTGAAATGGGAAACAACAACTGAATATAATTTGGGCGTGGATTTCGGATTCTTCAAAAACAGGATTAGCGGAAATATAGACATTTTTTATAAAGAAGTGAAAGACCTGCTCAGCGAACGTGCGTTGCCCCATACAGCCATAAAAAACAGTGTGTATTGGAATGTTGGAAAGACAGAGAGTAAAGGTCTGGAAGCTACGTTGCATACAATTAATCTGGAAGGACCTCTGTTCTGGCAAAGTACATTCACATTTACTTCTTACAGAGACAAATGGAAAGAAAGGGATCCGAAAGTTATGTTGCCTGCCTATGTCAATCCCTACGGTGCTATCGGCTCTATATATACTTTATTACCTGATGGCATTATGCAACCGGGAGAAAGCGTTAGTCATATGCCTAATTTAGAACCGGGACAAATAAAGTATAAAGATGTAAATGGAAAAGATGCGAACGGAAATCTGACAGGAATACCCGATGGCATGATAGATGATGCGGACTTGGTATATTTAGGAACCAGAAGACCTGAATTTACGACGGGGTTAAACAATTCATTACGATACAAAGGTTTTGACCTTAGCTTCTTTTTCTACGCGTCTGTGGGAGCATATAAATGGGCATCCACCAACATAGAGCACGGAGTATATGGTGGATATGGTTTACAACGTATAAGTGATAGCTACAATTTCCTGAGTGAGGTTAAAAACAGATGGACTTCCGATAATATGTACACCACAATGGCCAGCGGGTTCCCCAACAGTTACGAATCACTGGGTGCCCCACATTGGCAGAAATCATCTTATCTACGTCTCAAAAACCTTAGTTTAGGGTACGACCTGGGAAATATACTGAGCACTCAAAAGCTTAACATGAGGGTTTATATTTCAGCTCAGAACTTATTTACGCTGACGAATTATAATGGATTTGACCCGGAGGTTGAAAACGACAGGGCAACATATCCACAACAAAGAACATTTTCTTTGGGCTTAGATGTCAAATTTTAAAAGATACAGCAATGAGAAAAATTATAATCTATACTTTTACAGCCATATTGAGCATATTGAATTATTCATGTGAAGGCGATCTCGATCCTAATTTATATGGGGTAATTTCAACAGAAGACGCATTCTCAACTCAGGCAGGAATTGAAGCGGCAACGGTAAGCCTTTACTACGAATTAAAACAAGTGGGATGGGGGCCTTACCTGTTTTCCGATGGTAGCAGCTTTGTAATGGATGAAGCATGTACCGATGAGTGGACTGTGAAATGGGGGGGATGGGCTACCTTTATGAATGGAGGATGGACAAATACCGATGCTATGTCGACAGGCTTCTATAACAAGACAGCCCCTAATATTACGCGTTGTACATTTGTGTTGGAGCAAATAGCCAACAGCGAGGTAAGTGATGAAATAAAGGATAAATATGTTCCGGAAATTAAAGCCTTGCGCGCGTTTTTCATGTTTGATCTTTATCGGTTCTATGGGCCAATGCCCATGATCCTGGAAGGAGAAATGGCAGTAAATCCCGATCCTGATTATAAACCCATGCGTCCATCTGCCGAGTTTGTGGAGGATTTTATTGCGCGGGAATTGCGTGAAGCAGCGAATGTATTACCGATAGAACAGCCTAATTATGGACGGATAACCAAAGGTGCGGCATTGCATTATTTGTTAAAACTACGTATGTGGCAAAAACAATGGCAAGATGCATTGGATGTTATCAATGAGATTGAAAACCTCAATTACTATTCGCTCCAACCAAACTATGCTGATATATTTTCCGCTCAGAATGAAAAAAACAAGGAGTTGATATTCGTGATAACCGGAGAACCCTTGGAAGATTACGGCAACCATGTGTTTGCCAATATTTTGCCGGGTAATTACAGATCGCCCCATGGAAATCAAGTGACCGGATGGAACGGACATAGGATGCCTTGGGCGTTTTACGATACATTCGATGACCAGGATTCGAGAAAAGCACTTATCCAGGCAAGTTATCAGGCCAATGACGGCTCTACTGTAAATCTTAGAAACTCGGATATAGGCGCCTTACCTTTAAAGTATGGAATAGACCCCAATGCCATTGGTACTTGGGCCGGAAACGACAAAGTGATGGATAGATATTCAGAAGTTGTCTTATTCAAAGCAGAGGTTCTGAACGAATTACATGGACCCACAAATGAAAGTATCAAACTGATCAACAATGTGAGGGCAAGAGCCTTCAATTTGGCAGCGGCACAGCCTGAGAGGACATTGATAAATGAAGAATTTAATACGCTGGATAACAATATAGCGGGTGTTTTTGAGGTAAATAACTATAGACCTACCGTGTCCACCTGGGAATTTAAGCTCGATAATACAGGCCTTCTGTCAGGAGATAATTCATTGTATATAAAGATAAACAGTAAAGGTAATGTGGAGGGAGACCTGCAAGTACGAAATGAAAAAATACCTATCCAAAAAGACAGGGAATATGCTGTAAGTTTTAAGATACGGTCAAATAGCAATGTACAGTTTAATTTCAGAGCGGCAAGGGGGCTCAATGTAACAAAACCGATCGTTTTAACTACAAATACAACAGCAGAATATGAATTTGATCTGGGGACAGCTACCCTGACACAAGATGCTGCGGTATTTTTTGCCCTAGGTATCGTACCGGCAGGAACAGAAATATGGATAGATGCGGTAAAACTGATCGAAAAAGAACAAGATATATCACAAGAAAGTGATAAATTATTGAAATTAACTGATTTCAGCCGGAAAGAAGATCTGCGCGACTGGATACTGAAAGAAAGAGGATGGGAGTTTTGGTATGAAGGCAAACGAAGGGATGACCTTATCAGAATGGATAAATATATCGCAGTGGGGCAGTCAGTTGCAGGTAATTTTTCAAACAGAAATCTTTTGTTTCCAATACCAAGGCATGTATTGATAGAAAATCACAACATAATCCAAAACGCTGGATACTAACCAAATATAAAAAACTTTATGAAGAATAAAAATATTATATATACGCTTATGACTTTTATTGGTGCAATCATCTCTTTTAGCATGATAACATCATGTATAAATTATGATTTGGGATCGGCTAACACAGGTGCCATTCCTACAGATAGTTTTACAATTAGTGTAAATCAGATGATAGTAAGAGATCCATATATCTATCTGGATAAAGAGAATGAGCTTTATTATTTGCACACGAGAACTTCTGTCGGCGGCGAATTAGGTGTGAAATTTTATGTGAGTAAGGATTTGAAAATGTGGAAATACCGTGGAAAATCCTATAAGCCTGCCGATGATTTCTGGGGTACGCGAGATTTCTGGGCTCCTGATATGGTAAAGTACAAAGATAAATACTATATGTTTGTCACCTTTAGCTCTAAAGCAGATGGTTCTGACAGAGGAACGTCAATTTTTGTAGCCGATACTCCCGGAAGTACATTTGTCCCAATCAAAAATGCGCCAATCACTCCTGCGAACTGGATGTCCCTGGACGCGACATTGTATGTAGATAAAGAGAGTAATCCGTGGCTTGTCTTCTGTAGATCGTGGCGTTCGATATATGATGGGGAAATATATATTCAAAAGTTGTCTGATGATTTAAGCAGCACCATAGGTCAACCGATTAAATGTTTTGCCGCGTCGGAAGCCCAATGGAGTGGTACGATAACTTCTGACGGAAAAACAGGCTACGTTACAGATGCTCCTTTTATTCATACAAATGAAAATGGATCATTGGTCATGCTTTGGTCCAGCTTCAACAAAAAAGGAGAATATGTCATCGGACAGGCCATCTCTCAAAATGGAAATCCTGCAGGCCCTTGGGTACAGAGCGAACAACCTCTTAATAAAGACAGAGGAGGACATGCCATGTTATTCAATGATCTGAATGGAAAATTGAAAATATCCTATCATTCTCCTAATTCAGGACCGGAACGAATAACAATAAAAGATGTACACATCACGAACGACGGATGGGTGGAATTTGATAATGAAGAAGATCGTGTAAACCCGGATGATATTGCCCCTAATGTACAGCGAATAGTTTTGTATCCTAATGGTCCTACCGATGGAGGAAATGGACTGGATCCCTTGAAAACAACAGACGGAGGTGCTCTTATCGCCTTTAATACGAAGGCTGAGCTGATAATTTATCGTCCATCGAAATCGAATGCTACCGGGCATGCAATAATCGCATGCCCCGGCGGTTCTTATACAGATTTATATTATGGAGCACTGGATCTCTTCGCAAAGAAATCTGTAGATAAAGGCCTAGCTTTCATTATTTTAAATTACCGTGTGCCGAATGGTAATCCACAAATACCGATAAATGATATAACCGAAACAATAAAGTTGTGTTCAGCCAACAAAGAGATATGGAACATCAATCCAGAAAAGATAGGGGTATTGGGCGTTTCCGCCGGAGGGCATTTGGCTTCGACAATGGCTGTGTCAACTGCCAGTGATATAAAATTGGATTTTTCAATATTGATATATCCTGTTATAACAATGCAAGATGGCGGAACCCATAATCAATCGCGACTCAATTTCATGGGAGGGAATCCGTCTTCAGATATGAAGAACAAATACTCGAATGAATTGCATGTCACGGCAAGTACTCCAAGAACGTATGTAGCATACGGGTTAAAAGATGCCGTTGTGAATATAAACACAAACTCCAAGAGATTTGTGGAAGCTTTGACTGAGAAAAATGTGCCGCATGTGGAAGATATATATCCAGACAAAGCACATGCATTATTGGAGTATCCTGAATCCATCTATCAATCCATATTGACATGGGTGTTGAAAGAATAACATAATCAATACATAATGACATCCGGTACACAAATTTTGACTGGAATTAGAATTCTTTCATGAGTAAATAAGGCTCAAGAAGGAATTCTGTGTTTATAATAGTTTTTTTATTATCTTTAATCTGCTATCGAAAAGCAATTTATGATATGAGTATAAATAAATGGTTGTATATTGTGATTAACCTCTTGTTTACCACAAACCTTTTGGCGAATAATGGCCCTGGCCCGGTAAACGAGAATATTCGATTTGTAAATATTTCGAACAGGGATGGATTGCCCAACAATACTATTTACACTCTTTGTCAGGATTATAAAGGCTTTATTTGGATTGGTACTGTCAACGGATTGTGCAGGTATGATGGCAATAACATAATCACGTATATTTCCGACGAAAAAAACCTATTGCCTAATAATAGAATACGGTTTGTGTTTGAAGATAACAAATACCGTTTATGGATATCCACGCTCAAAGGCATACACTTGTATGACCGGGATAGTGATACTTTTATACCGGTGGACGACCAACAGTCGCCTTACAATTCTAAAACGATACATCAAGCAGCCGACAGTACCATATATTTCGGGGGAGGAGGACGCATTTGTTTCTTTGACGAAGATAAATACACTTTCGAACAATTAAAGATTGATAATGAAAATATTAATGGTGATTTCAACGCTATCATATCGGACAAGGATGGATTTTTGTGGGTTGGCAGCGAAAAAGGGGGGATATTATGCATTGACAGGAAAAGGAACAAGTTGCGTCATTACAAATACGACCCTAAATCGAAAGATTCTTTGATTTCTAACAATATACAAACACTCTATAAGGATAGTAAAAACAAAATATGGGTAGGAACACAAAATAAAGGGGTCTGTTATTATGATGAGCAGAATGACAAATTTGTTTCTTTCGACAAGATTCCGGAAGCGTATGTTCGTGTTATATCTGAAGATATTTACAATAATATTTGGATAGGAACAGAAGATGGCCTTTATATTTACAACCAACAAACCGATGAAATAATAGTAAAAAAGAGAGATAAGAGCGATGCATATTCCATTAGTGACAATACAATATACTCGCTGCTCAAAGACAGAGAAGGTAATATGCTTGTCGGCACATATTACGGAGGAATCAGTATTGCCCCAAATTCATTTTATCAGTTCAGATACTATACATGGGGAGAAGATCCACATCAATTATCGGGGCATATAGTGAAACAAATAATCCCCGACAAGGATACAGGGAATCTGTGGATACTGACGAAAGACGGAGGGGTAAACTATTATAACAGAGATCGACATGTCTTTGAACGATGTCATTTCCTTGACCCCCTGAACGGAACAAACAAATCCAATATTACATCGTTGCTGTTAGATAGTAAAAACAATCTTTTTGTCGGCTCTTACCTGGGAAATTTAAGTAAATACAATCTCGCGTCGCAAGATCGTATCTTTTCAGTCAAAATTGATTCGATCCCTCTCAATAGTATATTCCATCTTCTAGACGATAATAATGGCACAATCTGGATGGGAACAAAAAACGGTGTTGTTTGTCACAGCACAGAAAACGAAACCTTTTCTAAATTCAAACCTGAAATATTAGGTCGGCAGTGGGTTGACTTTCTTATGAAAGATTCGGATAACAATATTTGGATCACGACACGTTTTGTGGGAATATATTGTTATAATCCAAGGACAGATGAGCTTGAACATTTCAATTATACGTTAAATAATAAAAGTATTCCCGACAATTTTGTAAACTATCTGTTTGAAGATAGCGATAAAAATATATGGATAGGCACACAAGAAGGTGGATTGAGTAAATACGATAAAAGGAATAAAACTTTTCAAAACTTCACTACCCAAGAGCATCTTCCGTCAAATACAATTCTTTCGATACAAGAAGATAATGAAAAGAATATATGGATTGCGACAGACAATGGTTTGAGTTGCTATAATAAAGAGAATAAAGATTTCATCAACTACTCGGGCAGTGACGGGCTGCCTAATAAACAGTTTAGCCATAACTCGGCATACAAAGACAGGAATGGAGAAATATACCTGGGAACGATAGATGGCATGATATCTTTCATGCCTGATAAATTAAGAAAATCAAAAAACACAACAAGCGTGGAATTGTTGGGAATTAACTCGTTAGGTGAAGACGTCAGGATTGTAGACACAAATCCTGTAAACGAAGAATATTCCTCCTCAAATAAAATATGGACTGTGAACCTGAGTAGTGGTCAGGCTAAATCTTTAGCAATAAAGTATATAGTCCCTACCTTAGGTCACACATCAAGTCTTTTTTATGCTATGAAATTTGAGAATGATGGTAATTGGAACAATATTGGAACCCAGGATCAAATCACGTTTGCCGACCTGCGTCCCGGAGAATATACAATATTGCTTAAGGCTTCATTTAATAATCAATGGACCGGAAATGAGCCTATCAGTAGGATTATTGTTAAAGTAGCTCCACCGTTCTGGTTGTCATATAAAGCATACAGTATTTACTTTATACTTTTTACATTAATCCTGTATAGTATCTATAAATATCAGAATAACAGGCAAAAAGCAAAAAACCTTTTGTTGGCGGAGAGAATAGAAAAAGAGAAAATGACTGAAATGAACAACATTCGTTGGAATTTCTTCACGCATATTTCTCATCAGCTTCGGTTACCTCTCACAATGATAATATCTCCTTTACAATCCCTTATTGATAAAAAAATGTTCGAACCGGTTGTGGAGAAAAAGATCATGGCAATAACCCGTAATGTTGGTAAAATGAGATTGTTGATGGATGAATTAATGCTCTTTACTAAAATAACAACGAAAAAAGATAAAATATCTTTGACGAAAGGAAATTTGCTGGGTTTCATTCATGAAATATCACAGGAATTTTTGCTGTTAGCCGAAGAACGTAGTAATATTACTTTTAAGATAGAAGTGCCTTTAATCAGTGAAAGCGCCTATTTTGATATGTTTAAAGTTGAGAAAATAGTGTCTAATCTCCTTTCAAACGCTTTTAAATATACTGATGAAGGCATCATTAAGATAAAAGGGGATATTCTCAAAAAAGAGGGATTTGATTATCTCAAATTGGTTGTCTCCGATACCGGTATAGGGATAAAAGAGACGATGATAGATAAAATATTCGAAAACTACTATCAGGTCAATGAATACTCTAAAGATAGAAGGACCGGCTTTGGCATTGGTTTATCCCTAACCAAAGAACTTGTGTTATTGCATAAGGGAACAATCGAGGTGGAAAGTGCGATAAATGTAGGAAGCGTATTTACTGTCTATATTAATGTTGATAAGGATGCCTTTGATAAAGACTATATCAATGAAATAGATGAAGAAGGAAATTATCATAGCGAAAATTACGCCTCTCTTTTAGTAGATACCGATCAGTTTAATGAAGAATTTTCTTCCGAAATAGACGAAGGTTTACAATCTATTTTGGTGATTGAAGATAATGTGGAGTTACTAAACCATTATTATGAGTTGTTGAGTGGTCATTATAATGTTTTTCTGGCAAATAACGGGATAAAAGGCTATGAAATGGCAGTAAGTAAAATGCCGGATATAATTATCAGCGACATTGTAATGCCATCGTTAAATGGTTATGAATTTGTTCGTAAATTAAAATCAAAAATAGAGACCAGCCATATTCCTGTTATTCTCTTGACAGCAAAAGTAGGAATTGAATCAAAAACTGAGGCATACAACGCTGGTGCCGAACTCTATATTGAAAAGCCTTTTGCCCCTCAAATATTATTATCACAGATATCCAACCTGATCAATCTCAAAGAGAATCTTCGTAAAAAATATATTACTAACTTATTACCTCTGGATGAAGTAGTAAACAATACGAAAGATGTCCAGTTAATTGAAGATATAGAACGGTATATAAAAGAAAACTTGGATAATGAAGAATTATCTGTAAACGATATTGTGAATGCCGTGGGATTAAGCAGAACTTTATTGTATGTAAAACTTAAAGCGGCTGTAGGCCTTTCAGCCACACAGTTTATTACAAATATACGTCTTAAAGAATCCATAAAGATGCTGCCATTGGATCTTCATATCTCCGAGATTGCCTATAATTGTGGTTTTTCGTCGTCTAATTATTACGCACGATGTTTTAAAAGACAACTCGGTATGTCTCCAAGTGAGTACCGGGATTTATTAAAAACAGCCCCTAAAAATAGATTATCCGAAACCCGCTGACCTGGTAATGTTCATAAATTTTTTCAAACTGCTGTCATGTCCACATATAATTTTTCCGGACAAATATTGCATCGATCAGAAGCTAAAACAGGACGGGGTTTACCGAATGCTTATATTCTAAGAAATATTTTATGCTTGTAGAGGAAGTACAAGAACATCCATCCTATTGCGATGTGCCCGACAGACATAATGAGGGGTGACCATGTTTCAGGAAAAAGATCAGCTATTCCCGCGAATGCAAACTCAGTGGCACTATTCCAACGTATGATTCGATTTGCCAGGTATATGGTAAGGGGATTCATTCCGATAACAACAAAAAAGAATGTCCACTTCCTCTGTTTCCATACATCAATCACAAGGTAGAAAAGAGCCATCAATAAGATACTAATTCCACCAACCCAGCAGACAAACGAGCTAGACCATAGTATTTTATTGATTGGAAAGACCAGGTTCCAAGCTTGTCCAACAAATAAAAGGAATATCCCGGCAACAACCATGTATGTTACTTTCTTCATCGGTCTTAGCTTGGATGACAAAAATTCTCCAGTAAGTATGCCGAGCAAGCCAGTGGCGGTAGCAGAAATCACGGCCAATATTCCTTCATTGTCACCAAATTCGAAGCAACAGAAACGTCCTGGGAGTAACAATCTGTCTATGTAGCTCGCGATATTGCCCCGCATCGAAAAATGATCCTGATCTCCCAAGTCAGGAGCCTTAAAAAGTATAAACAAGAGCCAGTAAAAAAACAGGATTCCCCAAAACCAGATTACACGTGTTCCGGTTTTTCTCGTGTTCATAAACAGTAGAGCAGCAAACATCCAAGCTAATCCTATACGCCCCAATACGCTTGCATATCTCATGTTTTCGAAGTCGAAACTCACGCCATTATTGTAAAGTATACCTAACAATACCAAAAGGAGCCCTCTTTTAAAGATGTGTTTATACAGTGTATTTCTTCCATTTCCCATTTTTACTCTTTTTTTAGCCGAGAAAGGAAATGAAACACCTGAAATAAAAAGGAATAGCGGGAAGATCATATCATACGCCTGAAATCCATGCCACTCGGCATGAGTCAACTGGTTTGCCCACCACTGCAAGGCAGGAGCACCGGTTAATTCACTCAGTCGTATAAAGAAAGCGGCACCTCCCATGATCCAAAACATGTCAAATCCTCTTAGTGCATCAAGAGACAAGAGACGTTCCGAAGAATTTTCTTTATTTATTTTTGACGTCAAAGAATTAAACGGCTTGGTTTGTTTATTCATTTTTATTTGGTTGTTATTGAATAAGAAATACACCTTCAACTTCATCGCTGCCCATATATCCGTACCGAACAGCTTTTATGCGAATGGTATGCGTCCCTTTTGGTAAGCGTAACGGTCCATTGTATAATTTCCAGCGTGGATTTTTTCCTGTTTCTGTCGTGTAAATGATAGATGACCCGTGCGTGGGACAATAAAATGCCAAGGTCATAGGCGAAGAATAAGTGCCTCCGAATTGAATATTATTTGATCCCCTGTCCTCTTTTGCATTTACAATAAAATAGGGTTTATCTGTGACCGGTTGTATTCCACCGGGCCACATTTGTTCAATCATTTCAGATTCATTCATGTGTCCCATGTCACCCGTTTCAATGCTCCATTTTTTTTGCTGAATGCGCATTTCATCCAGCACCTCTTTTAATTTAGGATCATCAGCCAGGTTATGGAGTTGAAAAGGATCAGCATTCACGTCATATAACTCTTCGGGAGGTCGTGTATCGGTCATCCACTTTTTTTGATGTTCATTCAACTTATTTTCGGCATCAAGTCGCATGACTTCACGCATGATCGGCATCCGATTCAGGTATGGAACCCAGATATGATAAGGTTCATTGGGATAGAAATTACGAATATACAGATAATTTTTATTGCGAACGGACCTGATCTTATCATACGAAGCATCTACCCTGTCGCGGGCAGCAAAGACATAATTCCGGGGTTCTGCTGCCTGATCTCCTAAAAAAGGTTGTCCTTGCATGTGCACCGGAACTTTTGTGCCGACTAAAGATAGAACAGTGGGCCCGAAATCAATGGAACTGATAAGGTCGTTGTTCACTGTGCCGGGTTTCAATTTCTCAGGCCAACGAATAATTAAAGGTATATTGAGCCCTGAGTCGTACAACCAACGTTTAGCACGCGGAAGGCCGTCACCATGGTCTCCCCAGAAAAAAACAATGGTATTATCAGCCAACCCCTCATTCTCCAGCTCCTTCAATAGTACGCCAACTACCGAATCAAGACGTGCAGTGTTGTCATACATTTTGGCGAGATTTCGGCGTACAATCTCCGTGTCGGGATAATAGGGAGGAACGGTTACTTTAGAGGGGTCTGTCTTCACATCGCTGATGTCCCAGTTTCTGCTTTCATGCGTTCCGGTATAATTGAAAACAGCAAAAAAAGGTTGATTTTTGTCCGGCCTGTCTTTATAATGTGCCGTTTTACTGCAATCATCCCATATACTTTCTGGCACAGGATCTTTGGCAAATTGATAATCGGTCTTGCTGTTGTTGGTGCAGTAATAACCTGCCGCGCGCAGATATTCGGGGAAAGCTTTCACGTAATGGGGAGGAACAGCGGTAAATTCCACAGGATTATCCACTGAACGACGATAACTGATGGTGCGCATATGCATGCATCCAATGGACGTTTGATACATGCCTGTGATAATACCGGCTCGGGTGGGAGCGCTGATACCTGCTGTGGTGAATACATTTGTGAAACGTGTCCCTTCCGATGCCAGTTTATCCAAATTGGGTGTTCTTGCGGTTACATCTCCGTAACAGCCCAGGTGCGGACTAAAATCTTCCGTTGAAATCCAGAGAATATTTGGCCTTTGTTCTGTAATTTCTTTTTGACTTGTTTGGGCGGAAGATGATAGGATTGAACTAAAAGCTAACGGCATTAAACCGGCTATTGTTTTCAAATGATCGATCATAAAGGAATCTTTTATAGCTATAGTTGTTTGATGGTCATTGATTTATAAAAGAAAGTTCCGGCAATATTCCAGGCATTTCTTGACCTCTTTCACTGCATCTGAATTTTCAGGAACAGGATATTCAAGTTCAATGTCACAAGTGATGGGCCATTTGTTCTTTTGAATGAGCTGCAGGATGCCGGCGATGGGTGTTTGTCCTTGTCCGAACGTACGGTTCTTGTTCGGATCGGGAGCATTTGGTCCCGTTTTGTCCTTGATGTGGACACTGGCAATCCTGCCGTGAAGGCGCTGTATCAAATCAGCCGGGTCTAACCCTGTGGCGCCAAAGTAATGGCCCGCATCGAAATTCAGCATGATCATGGGGCTATAAGAGAGTATTTTATCAAAGCTGAAGTTGGGATCAGCGGGTTGCAGGTGATTATGGAAAATAATGTGAAGGTTGTACTTTTCCGCGAAGGGAGCAAAACGTTTGGCCGCTTTCTCCGATATTTCGGTGGAAAGTCCCCTCGCTCCCAATGTCTTGCAGACTTTAAACGCATAGTCGATCTCTTCATCCGACCAGTTCTCTCGTCCTAACTTCAATATGTCAATTTTTACCCCCCTCTTTTCGAACATGTGGCGGATGGGTTCAAATTTGTCCATCGTCACTCTCTTTCGCCATTCCTTAAGCGCTTCCTTGTCTTTGGTGTCGGGGATTCCCGCGTAACTCTCAACTGCCGCTCCCATCAACTCCACAGAACTTATGCCCGATTGCACGGTATAGTCAAGAATTGCACCGATTGACTGGTCAGGCATACTCCGGAAACTATAGGTGATGACCCCTATCTGTACACCGCCGAATTTTGAGTCCGGCTTGTTGCCGGCAAAGCATGCCGACTGAAAAAACAGGCCACAGAAAAGAAAAATTGCCAATCCGACTGAAAAAGATTTTTTTGTCATAACGAAATTTTTATAAGATATTTCTACAATGAATAAGGTTTTCTGTACTGGTAATGATAGAGCCTGTGGCTTCCCGCTTCCATATCGTCGCCAAAGCTCAAAATTGCAGGATCCCATTTAACCGGGCGTTGCAGCTCCGTGGCAATGTTTGCGATACAGCAAAGCGTGTTGGTACTGCATCCCACTTCCACAGGGGCTATTGGATTTTTCCGGGTACGAACCGCGTCAATGAAATTTTGCATGTGGGACGGGCTGATCTCAAACTGCCCCTCACCCACAATTTTTTCCTCTTTCTGAAGCAGCGAGGGATCGGAACACTCGATATAGCCTCTTGCTACCTTAACCCAGCCTTTTGTCCCATTAAAACTAATTCCTTTCCCTCCCTCTTCCCGAAAAGGTTGTTCCGTCATCACAATACCATTGCCATATTTCATGGTGAGGTGTTCTGTTCCCCTGTACCCCCGGGGTATGAATTCACAGGGACCGGAGCCATCCATCGCGATGGCAGCCTGGGCTATGTCAAACATGTGCGCGCCCCAATCGGCAGTATAACCATTCCCTGTTTCACGATACCAACGCCATGCGCCCCAAAGCTCTTCGTTCTTTTCCGGAATGAGGCTGATGGGCGGACAAAGATCGGGGTGGTAATGAATCTTGGGATCATTGAGAGGACCCAGCCATTTGTCCCAGTTTAATGTCCCGGGAACTGGCATCTCCGGGAGATCGAGTGGTTTGGGAGGTTCACCCACGGAGGCATAGATGGTTTCTATGTGACCCATTGAACCGTTGCGTACCAGGGCAATCGCCTGCTGAAATTCTTTGCTGGAGCGTTGCTGGCTTCCAACCTGCAACACGCGATTGTGTTCCCTTACTGCCTTTACCATTTCCAAACCTTCGCGTACCGTGAAGGCAAGAGGCTTCTGCACGTAAACATCTTTTCCCGACTCACAGGCATGAATCGTGTTCAATGCATGCCAATGATCAGGTGTGGCAATTGAAACTGCGTCAATGTCTTTGCGTTCGAGTAATTCTTCATAGAATTCATACATATCGCAACGAGGGGCAACACCTGTTTTCTTCTGCCATTCTTCGACCCTGTTTTTAAAACGTAACCGTTTCAATTGATCCACATCCGCACAGGCAACCACCTGCACACCCGGACACCTTGAAAAACTACGGAAATCAGAGATCCCCTGACGCCCAAGTCCGATAAAGCCCATGACCACGCGATCGCTGGGAGCGATCCGTGTCCCGTCTGCCATTCTCCAACTGGGGAGAATAGTTAATCCGGCAATACCCAGTGCCGAGTAACTTAAAAACTGGCGTCTGTTGATGCTTTTATTTTTTATTTTTTCCATACGATAATTATGTTATTCCTTTCTTATTCTTTTATTCTTCCCGGTTCACGCGAGTTTTCTCCTTTAATACCATTTAAATCATCTCCCAAATCTTTTCGTGCCATATCGGCTAATTCTTTCAATTCCAAAATTATTTCAGGATGCATCTCCTTCAGGTTATATCGTTCACCCGGGTCACGCCTTAAATCAAACAACTCTTCCTCAAATGAATGATTCCCGTCTGTTTTTCCAGACTCTCCGTCCACGCCGGGAAAAAATCCCTGGTTTGTCCTACCTGAGTGAGGGAAGACCAACTTCCAATTTCCTTTTCTTATGGCTTTTAGATTGTTCCGGTCGTAGTAATATAAAAACATTTCCCTTGGATGGGCATCTTCACCATATAATAGCGGTAAAATATTGACACCGTCAATCTTTTTCTCCGGAAGTTCAGCATGGGTGATCGCAGCCAGTGTGGGCAAAATATCTATCGTGGAAGCCATCTTGTTGCAAACGCTGCCTTGGGGGATGGCATCCGGCCATTTCATGATACAAGGGACTCTGTGCCCTCCCTCAAAAACCGTTCCTTTTCCTTCCCGTAAGCCACCGGCAGATCCTCCATGGTTTCCGAACTGGAGCCAGGGGCCATTGTCGGAAGTTAAGATTACCAATGTATTGTCCGCTATACCGCTTTCTTCAAGCGCTCTCATGATTTTTCCTACCGACCAGTCGATTTCCATCATCACGTCACCATATAAGCCCTGCTCGCTTTTATTCTTGAATTTGTCTGAAACGGCTAATGGCACGTGCGGCATGGAATGTGCCAAGTATAAGAAAAATGGATTTTCTCTGCTTCTGATGATAAAATCGACTGCTTTCTCGGTATACCATGTGGTTAATTTTGCCTGATCGTCCAATGTCCTTATCTCGGCTATTTTTTGGTTACCTTCAATCAGCGGTAATTCCGGAAATTTTGATTTCCGTGCATTCTTATTTGAAAAATTCCTGCTTCCATCGTAACCCACGGGCCACATGTCATTAGAATAGGGGAGTCCAAAATATTCGTCAAAACCGTGCTGAAGGGGCAGAAATTCACGATGATGCCCCAGATGCCATTTGCCTACCGCCGCGGTTTTATATCCCCTTTTTTTCAATATCTCGGGAATCGTCTCTTCCTCTTTATTTAATCCGATTTGAGCGGTAGGATTTAAAGCTCCTGTTATGCCGATCCGGTTGGGATAGCAACCTGTCATTAACCCAGCGCGTGAAGCGCTGCTGACTGCCTGGGCTGCATAGAAATTAGTAAATCTCATTCCCGAAGCTGCCAAGTGATCAATATTCGGGGTATTGTATTGCACGGCTCCATTGGAGGCGATATCACCATACCCCATGTCATCCATGAACACGATAATAATATTGGGATTCTCTTGTGCACGAACATGGGGCGCTATAAACGGCGTTCCTGCCAATGCAATGAATAAATCTGGAATCTTCATTTTTATTGTTTTAGATATATATTACTATTTTGCAATGATTTCTTCAATCGGATAATCACCAGTATTGCCTGGAAATTTCCTGCATTACCGGATATTTGTTATCCTCGTCTTCATATTTTTTTTTCAGTTTTACCAACTCCTTTTTCAATTCAGGAATGAGATGCTTACTGGAAGGATTGTCATATATATTATGCATTTCATTCGGATCATTTTTCAAGTCATAAAATTCCCATTCAGGTGTATAAGGGCTATTTTTTGCCCCCTTCATCCCAAGCGGCTGCCCATAATAAAAGATCAATTTGTATCGGTCTGTACGGATACCGTAATGAGCTGTCACGTCATGTGATTCATCCGCATGCATCCAATAACGGTAATAAATTGATTTTCGCCATCCTTCCGTGGTTTTTCCTTTGAGATTGTTTCTGAAACTTTCACCTTGCATATAATCGGGTTTGGGAACCTGGGCATAGTCGAGAAACAAGGGTGCAAAATCAATGTTCATAACCATATCATCATTGACTGTGCCCGGTTTAATTTCATCAGGATATCGTATCAGGAAGGGCATTCTTAAACTTTCTTCATACATTAGCCGTTTATCGAACCAGCCATGTTCACCCAGGAAAAATCCCTGATCACCAGTATAAATGACAACGGTATTTTCAGTAAGCCCGTTGTCATCAAGGTATTTTAGAATTTTTCCTATATTTTCATCAATTCCCGCCACACATCTGAGATAATCCTTGATATAATGCTGATATACCCAACGTCTTTTTTCATCACGGGTCATGTTCTCCGGAATGGATATTCCCTTGAGATCAGCTTTCCTCATATCTTCCATTGACATTCTCAATCGTTGGGCATAATGTCCTTTCCCTTCATAGGAATCAAACAAATTGTCCGGTTCCGGAATATCTGTATCTTTTAATAACTCGTTGTACCGTTCTGCCGGTTGCCATGGACGATGGGGGGCCTTAAAATGACACATCAGAAAGAAAGGTTGATCTTTTTTGATCGCTTGGAGATAATTGAGTGCCTCATTGGTGATGACATCGGTGGAGTGCCCCTTGAATTCTTTCCCGTTACCCTTGCCTTTGTGCCAATTTCCCTTTTCAATCAAAAGGGGATTCAGATACCTTCCCTGCCCGGGTAAAACATTATAAAAGTCGAAGCCATCCGGTTCGGAACTTAAATGCCATTTTCCTATGATGGCAGTCTGATATCCTGCCTTTTGCAGCTCCTTTGCTACGGTGGGATGATTCCTGTCCAATACATCGGATAAGGTATAGACCCCATTTTTTTGGCTGTACTGTCCGGTTAATATGGAAGCCCTGCTTGGGGTGCTGATAGAGTTGGTAACAAAACAATTGCTCATTATTGCCCCTTCGTTGCCAATTCTGTCAATATTTGGAGTAGGAAGATATTTTGATAAAATACCTTTGTAGGCGCTGATTGCCTGCGTCGTATGATCGTCAGACATGATAAATAAGATATTGGGCTTTTGCCCATTTGGTTGGGATGCCTGTATCGAACCTCCTCCCATCAAACACAATGGAAATACAGCCACTGTCTTTCTAAAGATATATTTGACTTTCTCTTTATTCATCGGTTCCAATACAAAACTTGACCCATCTCTTTCAATTTATTTAAATAACGCTCCATGTCAATATCCTGAACCGGTACTTTTTCTTCTAATGCATGAATTGCCGCAATACCGGCGGACTCGCCAACTATCATGAATGTAGGTTCCATTCTTGCCGAAGCATAACCCAAATGAGTAGACGAGAATAACACAGGCACCAACAAATTAGGACATTCATACTTTTGAGGAATAATAGCACGGTATGGAATGGGGTAAGGAGTATTGGTAGGACCTTTGGCTCCACCCACGAACATGTTTCCTTCGATGGCTACAAAGATGGAATCGTTTCTTTCAAACCATGTTCTTCTGGCAGGATAAGTATCAATACCATATTGTGCCAGGCCAATTGGATCTTCAACATGAGTTTTATTGTAAACATCATGTTCAGTGATAGTATAAAGCCCCATTAAACGGCGGCTGACCCGTATATATAGTTGATGTGGCCATCCGTTTGTTTCGGGATGATGGAAACCGTCAAGCCCCATACTTTTTGTTTTTTCTCTAAAATCTTCCGGTACTCTTAGATCGGATGACATGAAAAAATACAAGCCACGAAAATAATTTTGATATGCTTTCCATATCCGTGCTTTGGTTGCGTAATCTCCTCCGGAATAAATATGATTAATTCCAAGTGGAACTGTTGTTATCAATGAACCCCGATGATAATTATATTCACCGGAGTTTCTCCAGCCTGGGAAAATCCAACCCAGTCGTTTATTGAGTTCTTCTTTATCTTTGAAAGTTTCCTTTAAATAATCTACATATCGGCCGACAAGTTCAAAATCAAGCGGATTATAGTCTTCCGGGACTGTTATCTCGATACGTCTCTCCGGATCTGTCGTAACATAGAACCTGAAGTTATAAGCTTGTGTATATTGATCTCCAGCGCCTTGTTGTTTTCCGTGATCATTTTCGACCAAGGGTAATAAACCGCTATGTGGATTATCTGGTATAATGAAAGGACTGATCGGAGTAATATTGTCATAGGGACGCACTCCGGCAAGGCTTTCCCCGTAATCCATGGTAGATTCTCTTCCAATCCGGTTCGATACTCCCGATCTCGCCATCAATTCCCCGTCATAACTGGCATCAATGTAAATTTTGGCTTTTATGTTTATATTGTCATATTTCTCGGCCTCTTCCACTGGACATCCATTTTCGTCGTAGGGGGCTAAGTCAAAAAGGACCTCCTTGATCTCATTTTTAGACTTTATGGTACGACTTATTCGATGATCATAAATTACAGGAACATTATGTTCTTCCAACAGCTTTAAAAAGTCTTCTCTGACATGTTTCGGGCTAATTTCCCTATTTAATTTACGAACTTTCTCGTAGGTTAATGAACTATCTTCTGATCGGACGCCCAATTGTAGTATCAACTCTCTGGTACTTCCTCCTATGGCTTCAAAATTCGGGAGATCGTCTGTAGGTTTTAATCCTGAACCAAGTATCCCGCCCACCCATCTGCTGGGTTCCACGATAATCACAGAATGCCCGGCTTTTTTCACGGTTATCGCGGCCATGATCCCTGAAGGAGTTGCTCCATATACCAGCACATCAGGCTCATTGTTCTCTCCCTGATCGAAATGGCAACCAAGGATCACTCCTGTGAATAAAATTAAAATTAAATTCTTCATATTATTTATCTGATTTTACGTTCATTCTAAAGAAATAGAGAGATTCTCCCATCAAATTGGAGTGGAATTTATTTTTCTCTGTCATAGTTGTCGTACTGTTATTTCCTTCATTTGTAGTGGCATCTGCATTCCAGTATATGACTTCGATGGTGTTATTGAGCATTTCCCAATTATCAGGCAATTTGATAATCGTATTTGCTGCCCCATCTTTATCTTTATTTAATATCCAGACAGACAAAACGGCGTCTTTAATAAAAGCGGCTGTTAATAAACCGGGTGTTGTGGAAATATCTACATAACGACCGCCATTGGCATTGTTTACCAGTTTTTTAAAAATTTTATATTTGCCCGTTTTAATGATTTGCCCGTTATTCGGATGTATCCACAACATAGAATGATCTCTACCCGCATAATTACCAAAAAAAAGCCATGTATCGATAGCATTGAATCCTGCCCGCATATGTTCCCATAAAATTTCCGACGTGAGTATCTCCTGTTTTAGCTCCATACCTACCCAGGCATGCATCTCGGTATTCCACGCTTCTTTTCCACAAGTATTCGCTTTATTTACAAACTCCGAGAATGAGCCAGTCCCGCCGGTATTGTGCACAGAGGCGATATCAAATCCATCCTGTTCACCATTTGCTGTATTGATGGCATCCAGCCAATTGATTCCACCTTCCACGCTCCAAGTGGAGGGCGCAATCAGAAGAGGCATATTGATCCCAGCGTTTAATTTTGCGGGCAAATTGTCTTTGATATATTTGGCATGTGCTGGCGTGATGATGGTTTGTTCATTGGAAAGATCCAGATAGGTGATATCGAAGCCTTCCGATTTCATTAAGTTCAGGTAGTCAGCATAATATCTCACCAATTTATCCACATGAAAAGCTCCCTTTTCCCATTGGGTGACCACTATGCCATCCACAACTTTCGTCCCGTTCTCGTCCCATTCTTGTATCCACCTTGGATAAGGGGACCAAGGGACACTGTTGTTGCCCCAGATAGTCGCTCTTTCCTCTTCGCTGTATGCTTCCTGAAGAGGTCTTGGAGAAGCAAAAAATTTAATTTCCGGGTTTGCATTTTTCATTGCGTTCATCATCTCGCGTATCATGTCATAGGCGTCAGGTTTTAATACGCCCTCTTCTCGTTCATAATCACACGGAATAGCCACACGGACAAAATGTGATTTCATTTCAGATACTGATAATCGGGCAACTTCATCTTTTATATAGCTTCTCCAAAACCACAATCTTTCCGCATCAATGCCAAGATTTATTTCCTGACGTAGATTCCCGGAAATTGTTATTATATCTCCCTTCGGTGTAGGCTCCGGGTCTGGATCTGAATCCGGATCCGGATTTTCAATGGGCGGATCTGGCAGTGTGGTTTCTGATGTACTGCATTGTATTGAGATAGTAAATATTATTATCGTTAAAATTAAAGAATAAATATTTCTTCTCATTTCACCTGTTTTTTTGTTAATTCCACTCTTCGAACCGGAGTTCGTTTTCGGGATCATTTCTTTGTTTCAAATATTCATCCACTTGAAATGTTTTCCCGGATTTTATGTATGAATACCGGAAATGGTATTCGTCCCGTGCGCTATCATAGGTAGAGCCCAGATCGGTCACATGTAGACTTGAAGAAGAAAGTGCTATCGTGTGACCCGTTCCAAATGTAATTTTCATTTTTTCTGAATCTTCAGATCCAACGCCGGCCATTTCACATTCCGATAGAGACTGGGTTGTGAGTACCCTGGTTTTATTACGACTCCAGTCGGTATGCGAATAAATGATTTTACTTCCTTCAATTTCAGTACTCTGTGTATTGAGTTCAATCTGTTCTCCACGGACAAAGTAAGTCCCCGAATTCTCGGAAATATACTTTACAACCAATACGGTATAATTTTTACCTGGAATCACATTATCGCCCACCAAAATTGAATCGGCAGATGAATCTAGTATTCTCACCGGCAATGCATACGTTGTTCCCAGTGATACTGGATCGGTTGTAAATTTCACCTTATCGATCTTTATGGTGAAATCTCCCATGAATTTCCCCTTGGGAATAATAATTTTATTGTCGGTGATATCAAAATCATACCAATCTTCCGGAAGCAAAGAAAAGGCGGAGGCACCATTGACTGTCTCTAATAACGATGGATCTATTTCGAAAGTTGCCCACTGGTCGGTTTTATTCTCTAGCACTCCGGCGTAAACCACCCCTAACTTAAAATCCAATGTGGATTGGCTTTCACGTGTAACCAGTGTTCGCAAAGGTTTTTGTGAACCGAAATAAACGGCTGAATATTCATAATCGTACCTGTACTCTTCGTAGCGCTCACATGCGAATAAAAGGGTACACATTATAATTAAGGAGCTTATTTTTTTAAAATATCTCATTGCTATCATAATCATTAATTTTATATTTATATTGTTTTACCATCCTTTATTTTGGATCAAATTCGGATTTTTCAATGTTTCTACATAGGGGAGTGGCATGTATTGATAATTTTCAGTCATACTTCGCTGTTCGGCAACGAATTCGGTATAAATGAATCCGGTTCCTTCCTTTTCAGCCGATATGCCTCTGATTGATTCATTGAGTGGCATCATTCGCCTACGTAAATCGAAAAAACGTTCATTTTCAAATGCGAACTCCAGTCTCCTTTCATTGAGTATAAAAAGTAAGAATTTCTCTTTGTCCGATTCGGCTGCTATTTCGTCGAGATAAGCTGTGGATGTGATGCCATTTTTAGTCCTAATATCTCTTATAATGCTATACGCGGTACGTGAACTTCCTGATACAGTCCCCGAAGCACCTGCCAATTCACTCAATGCTTCTGCCAAATTATAATATACCTCGGCTCTGCGTAATAGCGGATATTGATGGTAATCGTTTTTTGCCGAAAGGGTAGAAGGATCATACAACATTTCTTTTATAGGAGACAAGAATTTTTTAAGGTAATAACCGGTAATTGTATTGTTATAGTCGTATCCAGCCGCATCCCTCCCTTTTGCTGTTCCCTGAGTGTATATTTCCAACGGACGTTCGGAATTAAATATTTTTCCATTATAAAATAATGTCAATTCAAAGCGATCGTCCCTGTTTACATACGGATTTTGCGAATTATAGCCTGAGCGTACATCCGAAATTGGGTATCCGTTTTTTGCCGGATAAGCATCCACTAAATTTTGAGAAGGATTTGTCCTGCCCTGTCCAAAAAACAGGGGAGGGAAATTTTGATTTTCCAGTGTTCTGTTATTACTCCATTTGCGGAAAAGAAACTCGGCATGGGTTGTCTGCTGCACGCTGTTACCTACGTACATATTTTCCTTCAGTGCTGTGTAGGCTCCCAAGTTACCCATGGTGATCGCTCTTTCTGATAAGTGAACCACCCTTTCCCATTTTTTTTGTAACGAATCTGTTGATAAGGCGAATGATCCGGCAGGCTGGTACCCAGGTGATGCTCCATATAGTGCGGCGCGCGATTGCAAAGCCAATGCGGCTTTTCCGCTGGCTCTCCCCTCCTGGGTAGTACCCAAATCTACATCACCCCCGGTATATGCCAAAGGCAGGTACTTAAACGCAGAATCGCAATCAGCAATTATTTGAAGGACACATTCTTCATAGGTGTTTCTGGTTTTTTTGTTGATCTCTTCCCGGTCTTCTTCCGTAATGAATTTTGTGATAATGGGATAACCCAACGCCTGTCCGTCCTCCGTTACTCCTCCAAATACTTTCAATAACTCCATACCCCACCAGGCTCTCAAAAAGTAGGCTTCTCCTCTCGATCTGTCACGAATTTTCTTGTCTCTGACAGAATCAGAAAGATTGTACTTGATATTTGAACCCAGTCCATTTTCCATAAAGGTATGGATGTATTGAAATTGATCATAGGCAAGAGACCAGTTACCCAATGCGTTACTGGTAGGGTTGAGCCCACCCTGGACAAACCTGTAAAGGGAGGATGAACGGGTCCCTGTTAACGCGTTATCGGTCGCTACATCCAGCAGATCATTTCCATAACTGTTTGGCAGCGAAGGGATGCTATTGTATGCATTCATCAAGGTTCCCAGAGCGACGTCAGGAAGGGTCCACGTGTATTCATCTCCGAATGTATCGTTATACTTCGTGCCAAGCGCGTCATCACATGCCCACGACGTTGATAAAAAGATTATCGCTGCAATATATGCTATTTTCTTCATTTTGTTCATTTTTTTACGAATACTTATCAATCAGAATGAAAGAGTGACGCCGGCAGTAATTGTTTTCAGCAGCGGGTAAGAATCCAGTCCTGCATTCACCGCTTCAGGATCACGATTTTTTACACTGGTAATGCAACCCAAATTTGTTCCTCTGACAAATAGTTTGAGCGTTTTATAAAGCACATCGGTATTGTTCTTATTTTCCACCAGGTAACTTACTTCTACATTCTTGACCCTAAACAGATCAGCCTTTTCCATCCAGAAGGTTGAATTTCTGTAGTTATTGCTGCTGTTTGAAGTGGTCAGTCTTGGGAAATCTCCCCCCGGGTTGTGGGTGGAGTGATATCTGTTTAAAGCCTCAATGGAATATTTGTTTTCTCCGCTAAACCAATAATAACTGCTGTTTTTCCAGTTATTATAACCAAACTGCCCGGTTCCCAGTACATATAGGCCAAAGCCTTTATAATTTAAATTCAGGTTGATTCCCAGATGTACGCGAGGAAAACTGTTCCCTACCATTCTCATATCCAACTCATCCACTACATGATCCCCGTTTAGGTCTTCATAAGCGATATCACCTGCTTGATAAGGGCCAAAGTTTTGTCGGGGTGCATTTGATAAATCCACATCCTTGCCAAAAAGCCCGCGTGACACATATCCATACATGGCGTCTGAAGGTTTACCTGTCCTGTTCAGGTACTCATCAGGGTAATTAACCTGATCTATTTTCTTCTGCTTATTTTTAACATAGATCACGTTGAATCCTGTCTGGTAGAAAAAATCATTTATCCTGTCAGCATACGATAATTCCGCTTCAATGCCCTGATTTAATACCTCTCCCCAGTTTTCAAACGAATAGAAAGTCCCGTACATGTCCGCATGGGTAGAAGAGACCTGCTGGATTATATTGTATCTGTATTCATTAAAATAATTGGCTTCAACCCATAGTTTTTTATTCATTCCGAGGAATTCCATGCCGATATTTATTTCGCTTGATTTTTCCCATTCCAGATCCGGATTACCGATACGTTGTATATTGGTGCGACTCGGATTCAATGAGTTATTCAAACGTGCCGATCCGTTATTATTCCATTGCGTATGATACAGGTCATGCTGTGTTTGGGCATCATAAGGCAAAAGGCCGACACTCGCTTTTATTTTCAAATAATCAATCCCTTTGATGGATTTCATGAAATTCTCTTCCGACATGATCCATCCGAGTCCAAGTGCATAAGAAAGGGCATATTTGTTATTCCCTCTGAATTTATTACTGCCCATCCCGCCTATACTCAGATCTGCCACGTAGAGATCGCTGTTTACGTAGTTTACCTTCAATACACTGTTCATGAATTTGGTATCCTGAGACAGTCCCGTAGATTCGTTCAAATAATAATTATAAATTAAATCTGCTTTTAATTTATTGTTCTCATTGATGTAGGTGTCGTAAGTGAGCAATCCGATTAAACTTGTGGTTCTGTAATTGTTACTGCTTGATAACACAATATTGTCGTTCTTGTCTGCTTTCTTTCGCATGATCATGATGACAGAATCCTCTCCGGCGGCATTCTTTACCCATCGCTGTGAATAGGTTGCGGTAGATGTAGTCAAAGTTTCTGTCCCTGAAAATCTGTTGTCGAAGGTAATGTGTGTTGCTCCTGTTAATCCCTTTAAGAGTTTGTTAAAATCGTAACTCAATCCAAAGTTCAGCTGCCCGTCTATCGTTTGGCCTTTCTGATAGCCACCATATTTTAATGATCCGTATAAATTGTCTGTGACATTGTTACTTGCCCCTAAATTGGGATAGCCAATAGAATCGGGAGCCACAATTGATTCGGGTATAAATATCGGATATTCATTGGGGCGATGAGATGAGATGGCCTGTATGATTTCGGAAGCGGATAATGAATTCATGTTGTTCACATCAAATATGGCTGCGATTCCCATTGATGCCGATATAAAATCATTGATTCTCACGTTCAAATTCCCTCTTGCATTAAATCGGTTTCGTTGTGGCGTGTCTCCAATCTTTTCCAGGCCACTCATCCCCAGGTATCCACCCACAAGGGAATATTGAACCCCTTCATTCCCTCCCGACAGTTCAAGGGCCGTTTTTCGATAATTATTTCTCTTGTTTAAAAAATAATCGGAATAATTTATATTGGGATATCGGAAATCATTTGGCCCCGTGCTGTTTTTATAACCCGTGATATCCTGATCGGAATAGATAGGCGCTAGCCCGTCGTTAGCCCTGGCTTCATTGAATAGTCTGGCATAATCATGCGAGTTGAGGAATTGGGGAAAGTCGGATGCAACACCCACTCCGTACTCTCCGCTCACTCTGCGAATTCTTTTGTGTTTGTCTCCTTTTTTGGTCGTAACCAAAAGTACACCATTGGCAGCACGAGGGCCATACAGTATTTTTGAAGTGGCATCTTTTAATACCTCTATCGATTCCAATTCTTCTGCTGTGATTACATTGAGTGATCGTTCAACCCCGTCAATAATGGTGATGAAATCATCTCCCCCTCCTCTATGTAAACCGCGTATGTTCAATGAGTGGGTAAGCGTGCCGACACCCCCTCCGGTATTCATGTTTGAGATCAATCCCATTAATTTCCCTTGCAGCGCGTTTCCCACCCCCATCGTCGGATAAGATTCCAACTCATTGGCGGTTACCATACTCACTGCGCCAACATTGTGCCTTTTGTGGGTGATCACATTTCCGGGTAATATGATCCTATCTTTTTCACCCGAAAATAATGGAGCACGTGATAATATAATCTTGGTACCGTTTAGATTCTCTGTTGCATCCAAAATTTTTGGTTCATACCCTCTGGTTTCGACAATAAATTTGTCGCCTGGCTTCATCTTTGCCTGAAATTCGCCGAGATTGTTCGTATACAAAGTGGTCGCACCTTCTCCAATGATTACTTCCGCGTTCCGGATTGTTTCACCCTGTTCATTTACTACTGTGGCGGATATTTCAATCAGATTTACTTTCCGTGACTTTCTGTTCGCTTGGTTTTGTGTATAACCTACATTTGGCATACCGATTAGAAAAATGAGCAGAAAGAGGAAAGGAGTAATTTTTTTATGCTTCAACATCTTTTTTTTCATGTTCTTCGTTTCTTAAATAGGATGATGTTTATAGTAACTAATTCCAGCCGGGATTTTGTTTAAAGTGCACAAAACGGTCGGTCTCATTTTTCGGGAAGGGATACCAATAGTGTTTACGTTCAAAAACCCTGATCTCTTCCGGAACATCCTTTCGTTGAAAAGTGAATATGTTTCCGGGGTTAGGTTTTAAAGAAGTTGCATTGCTTGGCACCGCCCTCACTCCTTTTATTGGATTTGGCACACTGAGTAAGCTTTCAGCGATCATCCAACGCCGGATATCGAACCACCTGTTATGTTCAAGCAGAAGCTCTACAGCCCTTTCATTTCGTATTACCTCTCTGAAGGTTGTGGCATCTGTTGTCTTTTCACTCCTTACATTGATCATTCCTACTCTGTTTCTGACCTTATTGATGGCATCTACAGCCGAATAGGTATACCCTGCGGGGATGTTTTTTGGGCCATATGCCTCATTCATTGCTTCTGCATAATCCAACCACACCTGGGTGGTACGGATATGTATACAATTCCAATAGTACTTTGTATATCCTTCGGCCTTATTAGGTCTGTTGAGAGGAATTGCCTCCGGCCACAACCACTTCTTTACGAGGTAGCCTGTTCTTACCGTTCTGCCCGTTGTTGCAACAGGAGATATGTCAGCACCTCCTTCCCAGGTACAAACATAATTCGGACTGCCATTGGCATACGTGCCATACTGTTCTCCCGGGTGAAGTATAAAAGCGTGGAAACGTGGATCCCTGTTTTCATAGGGATGATCCGGATCGAATGCAGGATCGTCGCTAACCCAGCCTGATTCGGTAAGTATGGCAGAATAGCCGTTTTTTGTTTCAAATTTATCAACCAGATTCTGAGAAACACTCACATTCGGATCAGCATAGTTCCCAGACGCGGCTGCCATCCGCTGTGGAATCCAAAAAATCAACACATCTTGTCTTGGGCCGGTACGAGTCATTCCTGCAGTATTCACATACCACAACGATTCGTCGCTCACAAAATTGGGGAAATGATAGAAGATATTCTTATAATTAGCACCGTCCATCATTTTATGTTTGGGTACAGTATTATCTATATATTCGAGGCATTCTTTCGCATATTGAGCGGCTTTCTTTGCCCATTCCGTGTCGTACCCATTGTCTTCTACTCTATCAATGGGGTTGGCCATCAGCGGACTTGATGCATATAAAGCGGCCATCTCTTTCAGCGCGTATCCGGCAACTTTGTTGGGTCGCCCTGTTTCCGTGGATGGCCATTCATGCGGCAATAGTTCAATTGCTTTCTCTACCTGTTCAATTAACCACTCAGTTGACTGTTGGTAAGTCATCCTGGGCATATCCATATCGTCGTCACTGCCATATACTTTGTCTAAAGCAGGCATGCCTCCCACCCTGCGAATGACTTCAAAATAAAACCAGGCTCTGAAAAAGTAAGCCTGACCCAGTAACTCCGTCTTCTGTTGCTCGGTCAATATTGAAATGTCGGGAACTTTTTCAATGATCCTGTTGGAGATCCTCAAACCAAGAAAGGCATTGGGAATCGCACGGCCGTTAATGCTTCCAACCAATCCCTGGGTCCATCCGATTTCAGGCGCAACTTCAGTGTTTTGCCAGATACCTTTATTAATGAAGTTCGTGATTTGAGTGGAGGTATATGGGTTTGCTGCTTCATCCGACATTTGCCCTACGTGTGCCCGATTTGCTTCCTGCGCTTTCCAATAGGAGTAATCCACTACACAATTATAACATTTGTCTAAATAGCCTCTTATTGAAAAATAATTATTGAAGACCACATCTTCCGAGATACCCAGGTCGGGTGATTTGTCGAGATACTCTTCACAGGCGGTGAATGCCAGTAAAGAACTTAATAATAGGATTAATCTATATTTTTTCATACGATTTTTTCATTTTTTTATTATGGTGTATGGAACTCGCAAAAATCTTTTTCTTATGTGTAAATGTTTAAAGGCTCGTTTCATAATTCAACTGCTTTTAAAATGACATTCTTACACCAAAACTGTACCGGCGAACCATGGGATAAACTGATGAGGAGCTGCCCTCCGGGTCTAACTGTTTGTTAAACTTTGTCCGGGTTAATAAATTGTTCCCATTCGCGTAGAGTTGGAGACTGCTTATTCCCATATTCAATCTGTTGAGTAACTCAGAATTGATGTGATAAGAGAGCTCCACATTCTTTAATCTAAGATACGCGGCATTCTGAAAACTATAGGTGGTCCCTCCCGAGGAACTATAACCTTTGAACTGACTGTGTAAAGCCGGTTTGGTTGCTTTTTCCTTGTTATCTGGTGTCCATCTTCCAGTTGCATCCATACTGGCGCTATAGATTCCTTGTTGACCATATTCGAAATCCCATAAAACGGAGGAATCAACCTCTTTGTAAATGCGGGATACACCATAGAATAGTGCACTTATTTGGAAAGATTTATATTGAAGTCCGAGTGTCCATCCATAGGTGATGGCCGGGAAATTGGTGTTTTTTTGATGCACCCTGTCCTTTGTCGCATCAATTATTCCATCCGCATCGTAATCCAGATACATGAAATCACCGGGAACTAATCTGCCTTGGGTTGACAGATTATTGGCCAATCCGTAATTATAAATATCATCCAGTGATTCGTAATAACCGATTACCTCCATTTTTGTGGCACTTCCAATTGGTTTGCCTGCGTTCTTCAAATATTCCGCCAGCCTGTAAGCATCGTTACGAAATACGATTCTGTTTTCATTAAAAGCATAGTTCGCATTTATCCAATAACTCCAATCCTTGTTTATTTTATCTTTCCAGCCAAGCTCCATTTCATATCCTCTGCTCTTTGTTTTACCCACATTTCCGTCAGCCTGGGAAGCACCGGTCATCCCAGATATCCATACCGGCATTAAAATTCCTTCCCGATTTTCCGCGTACATATCAACCGTCGCGGTCAGCTTGTCAAATAGCATGAGGTCGATACCCAGGTTCTGTTTATGTGCAGTTTCCCACGTTGCGTTGATATTTGCTGTTTGCCCCTCTATGTAAATCGGGCCGTAATTGGTTCTGATCTCATTGCCAAATCCCACACTACCCCCTGTATTTTCATACATCTGTACGTAAGTAAACGATGAGGCTGCGCGATCATAACCCACTATCCCGTACGAATAACGTAATTTGAGATTATTCAAAGTCTTATCTGTTACACGTTTTATCCACGGTTCCTCCGATATTCGCCAACCCAGCGAAAATGATGGGAAAAACTGGTAACGTTTACCGCGGGCAAATTTGGGTGAACCGGTATATGAACCATTAAATTCAGTAAGATAACGTTCTTTCCAGTTATATGTAAAGCGTGTAACCCATGCTTCGTCACGGTACTGAAATTGCATATTGGTGGCATTCCGCAGCTGGTCATTTTGATTTCTGTTAAAGAGCGCCAGGGCTGTGATATTGTGATCGCTAAAATTCCGATCATAATTTAAAGCCATTTCATAATACAGTTTTTTACTGTATCCGCCATCCAGAATATCATCATAGGAGGCACTGGGTACGTTTCCCTGATAATCATTGTTTGGAATTCGGATTTCTTCCTCAGCTGCATACCCTCCCCCATCTAAAGGTCTTGAATAGTCCCATTTTTTATAATAGGCGATGTAGTCGCTTTCTCCAAAATTACCACCTGGATATCTTTGAATTTTGCTTTGTGAATTCATTTGTGTATTATATGCCAGTTTTCCCGTGAAATTCAAGCCTTTTGTAATAAATTCTAAGTCTTGTTTAAACGAGAAATCGATGAAATTTTGGTTGTATTTATATATTCTCTGTCCCATATCGAACATTAAATACAGATTATCGGATTGTGCACCCTGGGTGCTGACACCGTATGTCCCGTCCGGCCACTGGATAGGGAATACATTTCTGGGCGCACTATATAATGTGCTGAAAAATCGTGTCTGACCAAAAGCATCGTCATTCTCGTTATTTCCATCTGCCCGATATCCGGGTTGATTACGGTAACCCTGCCTGCCAGAAAAATTAAATGTGAAAACTGTTGTTTTCGTTAAATTAAAATCTAAATTAGCCCTCCAATTATAACGTTTATAGTTGAATGAGGGGTCAAAGAGATCATTTTTCTTCGTTTTATACACATCGCCATCATGCAAATATCCAATTGACGCAAAATATCTCATGAAATCTGAACCTCCGTTGACGTTTAAATTATATTGCTCTGAAAAAGCCACCTCTTTTACCATTTCTTCCCGCCAGTCAATTACCGGAAAATACGGATTATAGGGCCCGATGTTGCCGGTGGCATAAGCGTTCTCCCATGCTGCGATTGTAGATTCAGGAATTGTCGCCGCGTATTGCAGATCATTCGCGGCAGCTTCATTCCAGAGTCGCATGGCTGTCACATGATCGGCGTATTCAGGATGGGTCAGCGGTTCTTTAAATCCAAAATTTGCAGAAAAATTTATCTTGGGTTGTGTGTTTTTTCCCCTTTTGGTCGTTACCAAAATAACCCCATTGGCTCCCTTTACGCCATAAACAGCGGTGGCAGATGCATCTTTTAACACGGAGATTGATTCTATCTCGTTGATATCCAGGTCGTTCATATCTCTTTCCACGCCGTCTACAAGAATCAACGGTTCTGATGAAACCCAACTTCCTCTACCCCGAATGGTTATCTTGGCTTCATCTGCTCCAGGTTTTCCGTCGACCATCACAGAAACAACCCCGGGCAGCACCCCTTGTAATGATTCCGAAACAGAAGTGACATTTCCTGTCTTCATCAAATCCTCTCCTTTTGTCGTGGCAATAGACCCTACCAATGATGCTTTTCGTTGTATTCCGTAACCCACTACCACCACTTCGTCAAGCAATTTGGTATCTTCCCGCATAAGAATGGAGAGTGCTGTGGTATTGTTGTCCAATGCCACTTCTACCGGATGATAACCGATATATGAAAACATCAATGTCTGTCCTGTTTCTGCTCTGATCGAAAATTCTCCGTCTGCATCGGTAATTGTTCCCTGCCCGGTTCCTTTTATCGTGACAGTCACCCCGATGAGGGGTTCATTTAATCCCTCGTCCCATACTTTCCCGGCCCATTCCCGTATCTGTCCGTATATTTGGAAAGAACCAAAGAAAAAGAGGAAGAAACTAATTAATAATAGTTTGTTTTTCATTCTTTACATTTTTTATGTTGATATTATTTATTTGGAAAAAATCATTCTCTATAAAGTCAACTCCATGTTGTTTGATATGTCCGAGTAAATAAGAAGACTACTATTCTTTCCGAAACTTTATTTTTAAATTTAAAAATTGATCAATGGCTTTGTCTTGCGCTTCCTGTAATTCTGGTGGATTTTGAAAATGATTTATCTGTTTGAACGCTTTTATTCCTTTTTCTGAGTTGATCACATTATAACTTGCATAAATGGAGGTCGGAGGACATGTAATATCATTATATCCCAGCGTTAAGAATACAGGGCACTGGATAATTTTTGAAAAATTCACCACATCGAAATAAGGAGATACCTTTGCTTTTTCGATCTTCATTTCAGGAGTGTTATGCTCATCCATAAATATCCTGGGAGGACCCCCTGCCCTACCATGCAGATATCCTGTCATATCACAAAGAGAAGGCTTGCTCGTGACAATCCCCTTTACTCTTTTATCCAGTGCGCCTGTTATAATGGAAAGTGCTCCTCCCTGACTCCCTCCCCAAACCACAATGTTTTCTTTGTCAAATTGATCCAATGTGAAAATAAAATCTATTGCACGCTTACAGCCCAAATATGCTCGTTTATAGTAAACTGCGTCTCTGTGATACCAGCCAAAAGATCCGTATGTGGTTAAAGGCCCGGCGGCCAAATCCTTATATATTTCCGAATCCAACGTCTCTGGAATGCCATGTATTCCTATGACCAATGTGATTATTCCTTTTTCCTCTGCATTCTTTAAGTCTATTTTTTGTTGATATACTCCTGCATAAGGCAATCGCATTAATACCGGATACTGTCCGGAATTTTTCGGCACACATAAGATGCCGTAAATCTTTGATCCTGACCTGTCATTTTGGAAGCTGACTTCATATACGTTTGTCTTTGCTGTACATTTATCTTCCAATAATCTCATTGTAGAATTAAGGGGTATTGCAGCGATTCTTTCCATCTCCATCTCCCAAAAATCCGCAAAATCTTCGGGCATGGGTGTTGTGGGAACAATTTTCTCCGGTGAAAACGCTGCTGTAGCGACCCCTTCGTATAGTTTCTCATGATACATCAAATCCACTTTACAGCGTAAAAAACCGGGTTCTTTCATCGAAACCTTTCCTAACCGGATGAATCCATTTTTCAAATGAACACTTCCTTTCAAAAAAGGCTCCATCATGTCATGCGACAATTCATAGTTGATAGCCGTATTTTGTAAGGATGAATCTAAAGATCCTGACACAGCTACTCCAAACGATGCAGAGTCACCCGTTTGGTAGAGCCAGTCATCCCTGTCAAGCGATACCTCTACAATTGGTAATTGCGCAAACAGGTAAGTGGAAAACAATATAAAGACTATAGGTTGTAATATTATTTTTTTCATATCCTCTCATTGATTTATTTTTGTATTTAGACTTGAAGTTCTTATAGTCGTTGGATTTTGAATTGATATTTTCCAGATCCTATTTGTATTACTGTGTACTTGTCTTCTTCCTGACCCAGGATATTGATTTCGGTAGATGTATTGACAGGTTTTCCTCCTTCGGTGATATTCTCCGGTGTGGTGGAGGGGAGGTACACGGTTGCCCGAGTATTAACAGGTACTTCCACCGTCATTTCCATCTGTTTGCCATCCAATTTCCAGCTACTTCCCACAGTCCCGTAGTAGGTTTTCAATATGGCACGGGCATGCTTGAGGCTGCCGCCGGGAAAGGGCTTTATGAGGTTATGTTTGTAACCGACCGCATCTTTATCGGGAGCGATGTCCAATCCGGCAACTTTCCGGTACAAAAAGTCCCCAACGGCACCGTGTGCATAGTGGTTGAAAGAGTTACTCTGTGGTTTCTGTGTCTGAAAGCTTCCATCTGGTTTTATAGCATTCCATCTTTCCCAAAACGTTGTTGCTCCCATCGTAATAGGATAAAGCCACGAGGGATATTCTTCTCTTTCCAGAAGTTTATAGGCGAGATCACCATATCCGTATTTAAGAAGAATATGGGGCAGAGGTGAAGTAGCCAAAAAACCTGTGGTAAAATGGCCAAAATCATCAATCAGTTCAACCAATCTTGCCGCAGCCTGTTTCTCAAGATGATAAGGAATCATCCCGAATTCGAGCGCTATACTGTAGGCCGTTTGTGATGGAGAGATCAGGTCGCCCTCCTCATTGATGAAAGCCGTATGGAAAGCTTTTTTAGCCTGTTCTAATAGGTTTGTATAATATATTTCATCGTCAGGGATATTCAGCACCTTTGCGGTATTCATCATGATACGTAGTGAATTGGCATAATATGCCTGAGTGATAATATTCTTATTCGTCCCAGGCGTTTTTCTCTCTCCTTCTTCCGGGGAATAAGCCAGCCAGTCCCCAAAAGTGACCCCTTTATCCCATAGCCCATCGTGGGTTACATTGGTAATACTTTTTACATAAGCTTTCATGCTGCCGTACTGTTGGTGTAGGATCCGCTTATCGCCGTAGGTTTTATAAAGTGTCCAAGGAACGATTGTAGCCGCATCTCCCCAAGCTGCCCGGTTAACATTACTTCCCAAGTCAGGTATATAATTTGGCACTTCACCGGTAATCAATTGATCCGCTTCCAGATCCCGTAACCACTTGGTTAGGAAATTATGTACCCGCATGTTGAAAACTGCTGTAGGGACAAAAACCTGGATGTCTCCCGTCCATCCCAATCGTTCATCTCTTTGTGGACAATCGGTCGGTATATCCAGGAAATTCCCTTTTTGTCCCCATTTGATATTACTTTGTAATCGGTTGATTAGCGGATGGGATGAGGTAAAACTGCCCGTGGGTTCCATATCGGAATAAAGGGCTACTGCCTCAAAATTCTCTGGTTTGATTTCTCCGGGATAACCTTCAATTTTCACATAGCGGAATCCGTGCCATGTGAAATGAGGATGTAGTATAACTTTATTGGTGTCTTTTAGTATATAAGTACATTGTGCCTTAGCTGCACGCAGGTTGGCAGTATGGAAATTTCCTTCTTTGTCTAATACTTCAGCATGTGATAATGTGATCATATCACCGCTTTTTCCCTTGACCTTCATTCTTATCCAACCGGCTAGGTTCTGTCCGAAGTCAATGATCTGTTCTCCTTTGGGTGTATTGAATATGGCGGCCGGCTTAAAAATTTCCTGTTGCCTGACAGGTTCATTATAGGTGGCTACCAGTTTGGCCGTATCAAAGTTTGTTTTTTTTACATAGGCCCATTGTGAATCATCATACTCAGGAAACATCCATCCTTCTTTTTCCAGGCGAAGATCTATTTTCTCACCGTTGTAGATCTCTGAATAAATGATCTTTCCCGTGGAACTTCTCCAGGAAGGATCTGAGATTACCCTCTCGCGGGTACCATCGGTATATTCAATCTCTAATTGGATCAATAAAGCTATATGGCGACCGTAGTGGTTGTTTTTATTGCTCCAGCCAAGAGTTCCTCTATACCATCCGCTTGCCAACATTACGGCGATTGTATTGTTTTGTTGGAGGAGACCGGTAACGTCGTAAGCCTGATACTGTAATCGTTTATGATAGGATGTCCATCCCGGGGTGTAGTGTGCATCACCTACACGTCTACCGTTCAGATAAGCCTCGTACATGCCGTGTGATGTAGCGTAAAGAACAGCGGAGCGGATCTCTTTTTTTGTTTGAAATGTCTTTCTCAAATAAGGAGAAGGGCGGTTGACCGTGTCTTCTTCAAGGGTAGGAGTAATCCATTGCGCTTTCCAGTCTGACGGCTGCAAGAAACCGGTACGAAAGCTGCCAGGAAGACTCCAGTCAGATATATAACCCCTGTTATCCTGAACTCTTACTCTCCAGAAATATAGTGTATTGCTTTTTAAAGGAAGACCTTTGTACGCGACAAGTACAGAGGAGTCTGACAATACTCTTCCGCTTCTCCATGCGAATGTGTCATTCGATTCCACTTCAATTTCATAAGCCGTTTGGGTGATACCTCGTTTTTCGTTTTGCAATATCCAGGTAAATCTGGGGATAGAAATATCTAATCCTACAGGATCTATAAGATTTTCAGTCAAAAGCTCTTTCACTATTGTCTGAGAACAAATGCTTTCTATTAAAATAATCGGCAATATTATAGCGAAAAATGTTTTCTTCATTAGGTGTTATATTGATTAAGGAATAGGGTAATTGATAATCAGATATCTAAAATCTTATTCGATATAAACTCTATTAGATCCCTTTATATGATAAATATTTATCGTAATAATTTTTTAATTGCATCTGCCACTGATTTTGAAAGTGCCTCATATCCTTCTTCAGTATAATGTACATCACCTTCGCCTTTTGCATATTTTTTGTGGATATCAATAGAATATTTGTGCAGATTGTGAACGGCTATACCTTTTTCTTCCATAATAGCCAATGCGGCGTTGTTGTATTTTATTTCATCACCTTCAAATCGACCTGCCTCATCTGGAGGAACGACCGTGGTAGTAATAAAAAGCAATTTTACTCCGGTGTCCTTTAGTCTGGTAACGATCGTGTCCATATTGGCCGCATATTGTTCAACGGTAAATGTGACGGTACCATTAACCTTGTCCCTGTTACCCTGCACCTTTGATTCCGGATGCCGGTAACACAGGTCCCATAATCCCCAGTTAAAAGCAATTATATCCCATTTCGTGTCTCCTAACCATTCTTCCAGCATCTCTTTGCCGGTTCCTGTATGCTGTGCATTTCCTTTATTGTGGAAAACATCCGCTCTGTCTGAGAGGGACTTTTTTACAAAAGGAGTGTAACCAATGGATATGGAATCGCCAATGATAAGTACCTTTTTTCTGTTCTGTGTCCAGTTAGCACAGGCTATCAACAGTATCAGTAAACAAAGTGTACTAAAAAAAACTTTTTTTCTTTTTTTCATTTTTTACAACCTATTTATTTGTGAAATCTCACTAAGTAAAACCTATTAGTCAAGCTGAATTTTAAAGAAATATAAAGACTCGCCTTCAAGGGTGTAATGGAAAGAATTTTGCGAGATAGAATGATCATTTTTTTCTCCAACTCCCGGTAGATCTTTGTGCCACCTATATACCTCACATCGGGTATTCTTTATTTTTCTATTTTCTCCCAGATCAAACCGGGTATTATTCAGAGGAGATTTGCTTTTATTCAATACCCATACCGATAGTACGTTGCCTTTTATGAATGCAGCCGTAGAAGCGGATTCACAAGGTAGTGTTATCTCTATATAATTTCCCCCGCTGGCATGGTTGACCACTTGTTTGAAGATTTCGTACTTCCCTGATCTGGTGTAAATCTTGTTTTGATGGTCTACCCAAATCATGGTATGACCTCTTCCTTTTGCCGGCCCATAAAATAACCATGTGTCAATTCCCGTAAATCCGGCACGAAGATGTTTCCAGAGCACCTCTGATGTAATTATTTCTTCATGTATATCCACACCGGTCCATCCATGCATTTCGGTATTCCATATCTCTTTTATCCCCAGCTTTTTGGCTCTTGCCACAAACTCTTCATATATTCCTGTTGGCCCGGTATTATGGGTAGAGGCGACTGCAATTGAGGCATGTTCGTTCTTTGATGGATCTACCTTGTCCAGCCAGCCTGTAGCTCCACTAATGGCCCAGGAGGAGGGAACTACTAATTGGGGCATATGTACCCCGGGGTCCAGCAATTTCGGCAGATTCTCATAAATATATTTATTGGCTGATGGGGAAATGGTCTCTTTCTCATTCGTCACATCCAGGTAAGTTATTGTAAGGCCATTGCGGTGCATGAGATTTAAATAATCTGCAAAATATTGGATCAGTTTCGGTAAGTGAAGGATCTCTTCCTTCCATTTGGGCACTATTGTACCATCCTTCATCTTCTTTGTTCCGTCTTGCTTCCAATCTAATATCCATCGGGGATAGGGTGACCAGGGAGTATTGTCTTTATGACCCCATATTGTTTCTCTTTCGTGTTTGGAATATGCTTCAAAGAGGGGCCTGGGACTGGCAAAAAACTGGATATCCGGATTTGCCGATTTAATGGCATGCATCATTTCAATCTCATCATCGTAGGCATTTTTATTTTTGACACCTTCCTTCCTTTCATAGGTGGCATCAATGCCGATACGAACATATTCACTTTTTAATTCGTCCACCGCCAAGCGGGCCAGTTCTTCTTTCATATCCCTGTTCCAGTCCCAAAGCCTCTCGACGTCCACACCGAATTTAACTATTTGTTTTACTTTATCAGATACTGTAATAGTAGCGTTATCTTTTTCCTGATTAACCGGAATAAACACCAAATAAGAATCGTCTCCCTTTTTGGCTGATAATGCCAGTACCTGCGGTTCATCGTTTTCTACCACCACGAAAGGACGTTCCAGTCGGTCAGGAAGATAGAATTTGCCGTTTGTCATCAATATTCTCTTGGGGATAACGATGTGTTCAGTAGCTTGGCTCCAATCTTTACCATCTGTAGAGGTGACCATTCCTATAAATCCGGCAAATGCGTGGAAAATAGCGTAAAAGCGTTCACGTTTAGTGTCATACCACATTGCCATGTCCTCCGTTTCTATATAGTCAATCACTGGTTTTTCCTGTATCTTGAAAGGGCCTGTCGGCGATTTTGAAATTGCAATTGCCTGATCGCGTATAATTCGCTTTTCATTAGGTTTGTCTCCCTTAAATATCAGATAATACAGACCATCTTTCTGTGTAATTGTTGGATTGTTGACCATATTTCTGACCGGTCCTGCTGGTTCTATCAAAGGATTGTCCATTCTCTCCCAGGGCCCGTCAAACGAGTCGGCAACGGCTACACCAATCCGTTGATTATTGCGGACATTTCCCCATTTTGGATGTTTCCCACCTTGCTGTCCCAACTCTTTTAATTCTTTTTCATCATATGATTCACCTCCCAGATTGGTAGAGTTGTAATACAAATAGTATTTTCCATCAAAAAATGTGATCATTGGATTATGAACTCCTAAAGCATCCCAACACCCCGGACCTCTTCCTTTGAGCAATGTCCCTTTATATTCCCATGGGCCGATAGGTGAGTCTGCTGCGGCGTGTACAATCTCTGAAAATGTCAACCACCCTTGAAATCCTAATTCTTTTTTCCATCTTGAATAGATCAGATGGTAAATACCTTGTTCATCTTGGATGATGGATGAATCCCAAATATAATATCCATCGTTCTTGTAAATATTTTTTTCTGAAATGGGTGCGAGACGGTGACCAAAAAACAGATCATCCTTCTTTGCTTGCCCGTTTATACATAAAGAAACTAACAAAATAAAAACTATTAATAAGTACCTTTTTTTACTCATTTCTGTATAAATTGATGCAATACATTGTATAACTGTTTAGGCCTCTCTAAACTTACCGGAATAAACGATGAAGAAGCAATGTTCGAATATCCACTTAAAGGGGGTATTGAATACTGAAAATTAAGGAAATCAATGTGCTTCCTTTGTAAGATCAGCTTCGATTTTATATCCTAATGAAATAACATAATCCTCAATCCATGGCGGTGCTTTGAATTTAATATGCTTGGTAAGAAATTCTTCAGTGTCTTTTATAGTTGCAATAAAGTATTTTACGCTACGATCTAGGGTCATGAAAGCATGTCCCTGGTTAGGGTATTCAACTAATTTACAGTCGTTCTTAAGCTCTTGCATTTTCTTGTTAAAGAGCCTCATGTCGTCAATTGTTGTCTGAGTATCAGCGTCGCCTGATAGAATAAGAAAAGGAGGAAGACTTGCTTTTACGTGATGATAACAAGATAAGTTCTCTTCTAAACCATTGAATCTTTGTTTATACGCTTCGTTTAAATTTTCTCTGTCAATGAGTATTGCTGGATAATAAAGGACAACGGCATGGGGGATGGGCGAAACGGAAATATCATCAGTCGACTCATTAAATTCGTCAATAATGGCTATTCCTCCGGCTAAAAGTCCCCCGGCAGAAGCCCCAGCTGAGATTATTTTATTCGGATCGATACTATAAATTTCAGCATTTGCCTTAATATATCTCATTGCAGACTTTCCGTCCATCAAACACTGGTCGACTGTGGTTCCGGCAACCATTGTTCCGATTCTATATTGGGGTGAAAAGACTACCATACCTCTCGAAGCCAAGTATCGGGCATGATACTGAAACAGTTTGTAACTCCCAACATTCCACCCTCCTCCATGAAAAAAAACGATGGCTGGAAGATCTTTCTTTTCTTTCATTACAGGCTCATAAACAAGCATTTTTAAATGAATGCCGTTGATCCTTTTAAAAATCACATCATGCTCCGTTGTTTGATAAGGTTGATTTGCCTGGGCAAGCAACACAAATGGACAGCATATTCCCAATAAAAAGAAAATGAATGGCAATAACTTTTTCATAATGTGTTGTCTTTGATGGTGAAATAAAAAATATTTATTTACATACAACCTGTATAAATACCTACTTGCTTTTGACGTTCGGATTCACTGTCGGCATTTGAGCTTTCATGTTTTTCCGCCATTTGTCCAATTCTTTCGTTAATTTTTTTGTGATTCCCGGATTTTGCGAAGCTACATCCTTTCTCTCGCCTATATCTTCTTTCAGGTTGTATAGTTCATATTTGTTCTCTTCAAAAGTATTGATCAACTTCCAGTCGCCGTACCTTACGGCAGAGTAGGGGGTTGCCCCTTCGATATGGTAATGTGGATAATGCCAGAATATAGCATCTCGTTTTAGTTTTTTCGTTTTGCCCGTAAGGAGCGACTTCAGACTTACTCCGTCGAAATCTTTTCTTTCTTCTCTTGTAGCCGGAAGCCGTACCATATCAACCAGGGTGGGCAGGAAGTCGATTGATATCACCGGCGAATGATTGACTTCTCCCTTCTGCTGTTGATGGAGATTTTTGATAATAAGCGGCACCCGTACTCCTCCCTCGTATATATCTCCCTTGCCGCTGCGCAACGGAGTATTGTTTGTAATTTTATTTTTGCCTCTGCCGATGAGGCCTCCGTTATCGGATGTGAGAATGATGAGAGTATTGTCATACAGCCCCTTCTCTTTTAGGACATTGATGACTCTTTTGACGGCATCGTCCACATGTTCGACCATTGCTGCGTATACCGGATTTTTCTGTAAATTGGAATCATCCGATAGTTTTGCATAGTAATCGATTTTGTTTTGTTTTGCCTGTAAAGGGGTATGGACATTATAAAACCAAAGGTTCAGAAAGAATGGCTGGGATGTGGAAGTACCGATAAAGTTACATGCTTCCGAAGCTAAACGTTCCGTCAGGTATTCTCCTTGCGGTCCGTCTTTCAGCCTTGGATTTCCGTATGGAGTAAAATAGCCGTTATAACCTTCCTTCTCATTTTTGAAAGGGGATCCTTTTGACCATCCTCCTATATTGACGTCAAATCCGTTATTCTCAGGCCAATACTCAGGATTTTCTCCTAGGTGCCATTTCCCGATATGGATGGTTTTATATCCGGCTCGTTTAAACAGATCGGCCATGGTAATCTCTTTCGCAGGCAAATACATTGTCCAATCAGGAACTTGTAATTTGGCTTCCGGCATTTTCCATCCTTCTATCCAGTCGGTGAGATGTAGTTTTGCTGGATATTTACCGGTCATCAGGCTCGCCCGTGTGGGTGAAGAAACCGTGCATGCAGCATAGGCATCGGTGAATAGAACGCCGTCGGCAGCCAATTGATCGATTGCGGGAGTTTTGTGAAAATCACTTCCGTATATTTGCAGATCCTTCCATCCCATGTCATCCACGACAATCAGAATAACATTCGGATCGGCGGCCTGGGTAAAGATAGGTGTGGCTATCGCGGCAATAGAAAGGGTTGTTTTTTTCAATCTGTTCATATCTTTGTATTTTTGTTGATCAAATCATTTTGTAAATATCGGTATCTCTTATTGTATTTCAATATCCGTTGTTACCGGTTGTAAAAGGGGAGAAGAGAACTTTATCCTAACGGTCCCGGGTTTGCCATCGGCTTGTATATAAGCCAGAAGGCGTCCGTTAAAAACCCTTTGCACATTATCGGTGTAGTCTCCCATATCTTCATTATCACCCGCTTCCAATCCCAGTAGCGTTGCTTCGCCTTCTATCGTGCAGGTGATGCGGTTGTCCGCGAGTATCACCAGGTTGTTATGTTCATCTACCACATTAACCACTACATGTGCGACTCCGTTCTCTTTACTGATTACCGGATTTTCATTCTCTACGGTTAACGCGTAAGGTCTTCCGGTTGATCGGATTATGTCGTTCGATATTTTATTTCCCGACACATCATAGCCAACAGCCTCCAGTTTCCCTGACGCATATGGAATATCCCAGTATATGATGCCATTCTCATCACGTTGAGGTTTTTCCCCCCCTACTGACACGCCATTAAGGAATAAATCTACGGAAGCAGCATTCGTATAACATACAACACGCACGTATTCTCCATCCCGGTAATTCCATACCGGCCAGGCGTCCATGGAGGCTTTTGTCGTTTTTTCATTCTTGTTGTCATGGCTCTGCAACAGTGACCATACGTCTTTCATGTTCGTCTGGTTTGCTGAACTGGGAGTGGGATAGGTACCGATATAAATTACCGGCCTATCCGACCATAGAGCTTGTCTGAATTTTCCCCTCGGTTTGATAAAACCACAAAAATCGAGTAATCCGGAATAAAACCCTCGGGAAGGCCACCTCCCTGATTCTCCAAGATAATCAATCCCTGTCCACAGGAATTGGCCGAAAATATGTTGATTGTCCCGTACCGCTTTCCATGCTTTCAGGTCATGTCTATTCTCACTGCCGTATATAATTCTCCCGGGATATTTTTTATGATCGGAATCATACCTGTTCTCAGTATAGTTATATCCTGCAATATCCAATACATACGGATATTCTGTCTCATTAGACATAGCTACCCCTGCCAACCCGGCTGTAACCGGCCTTGATAGGTCGTATTTTCTTACTACCGCAGCCAGCCGCTTTGCAATTACTCCCAACTCCATAGCATCCGGCGCCTCTTTTTTATATCCTCCAAAGACAGGTTGGGAGAATCCTGTATCTGCACCACCATCCAAGACCGGATGTGAATAAGGATCGTTTGGATAATCCACTTCATTACCTATACTCCAGGCAAAGATTGAAACATGATTACGATCCCGGCGAACAATATCAGCCAGATCGCGTTCTCCCCATTCCTTGAAAAAGTCGTACGAACCCTGGAATCCCGGTGTACCTACATTCCATCCCTCAAGCCATTTCCGCTTCGGATACACCCACTCATCAAAGGCTTCATTCATTACCAGAAATCCTAATTCATCACATAATTCATATAAATGGGAAGCCTGAGGGTTGTGGCTGGTACGGATTGCGTTGACACCTACCTCTTTTAAATTCAACAGTCTTCGTCTCCATACATCTTTGAAAGATGCCGCTCCCAATACACCCGCATCATGGTGGATGCATACGCCTTTTACTTTCATCCATTTTCCATTCAATGCAAACCCTTTATCCGGATCGAATTGATAGGAGCGAATGCCGGTTTTCATTGAATATTGGTCAGTTAACCGGCCATCTTGTGAAATCTTTGTGTGTAAGGTATATAAATTCGGATTATCTAAATCCCACCACACAGGATTATTGACGTCCATTTTTACCGTTATTTTATGAACTTTACCCGGTTCGGTGGTAGCTTGTGCCGATTCCTTATGAATGATTTTTCCTTCGGAAGATAGCAGCTCATGCTCTACTGTTATTTTCGACAATTTTTGCGATTCATTTTCTATCTCTGTTTCTATATGAAGCAGGACTTTTTTATTATTTATTACTTCAGGGTAAGCATACACCCCCCATAGCGCAATATGTACCGGGTTGGCATATACAAGCCATACATCCCGGTAAATTCCTGATCCGGTATACCATCGGGAGTCGGCAGAACGACTATGATCTACTCTAACTGAAATAAGGTTTTGTTCTCCATATTTTATGTAGGGAGTTGCGTCATACGCAAATGAAACATACCCGTTCGGTCTTTCACCTAGTAATTGTCCGTTGATATATACCTTACTTCTGTTATAAATACCCTCAAAATAGAGATAAACCTTTTTTCCCTTTTTATCGGCAGGAATAAGCAACTCTTTTCTATACCAACCTATCCCTCCGGGTAAATAACCTGTGCAGCTTGCCAGATTTGGGCTTAATTGTCCCTGTATGCTCCAGTCATGAGGTAAATTAATATTTTGCCATTTCCCATCATTAAAGTCAATTGAGGCTGCATCTTCGATATCATCAAGTAAAAATTTCCATGATGAACTTATTTTTTGCGGTTCCCCAAATGATAGTTGTGGATAAACAGGATAAAAAAATGATAGAATAGATACAATAACAATTATTTTTTTCATGTTTAAATATTTATTTACAAATAAGGCTCCATGTGGATAAAGATGAGCCGAATGCTAAACAAGCATTAAATTTTCTTATCTTGTGCAAATGTACTTAGAACGTAAGGTCTATGGGCTGAAAAATTATTCTAAAATGTAGGAAATTTTATTCAGACCGAGGGTATGGTCGTGTTTAACACTAGAGTCTGAAGGATGTGTCTGATTTGCAGAAGTTCGGATTTGCTTACATCATTTTTAAGCCGGTTCACCTGGCGGAAGCCATTAATTACCGGAATCTCGACAGGGAAAGTT
>ENA-UOOR01000696-UOOR01000696.1-fermentation-metagenome-genome-assembly--contig:-NODE-696-length-45452-cov-4.828293_pt1 | contig 45452 bp, 38 predicted proteins | sample MGYA00245780_ERZ724029 | MGnify/ENA primary metagenome ERZ724029 (study PRJEB28704, sample SAMN03018315) | fermentation metagenome | biome: anthropogenic terrestrial biome; feature: soil; material...
GGTTCCGGTCGGAATCATTATGTCCTTTCTGGGCGGCCCTTTTTTCGTCGTTCTGCTGCTCAGGCAAAAAAGGGGGCGTCTATATGATTGAGCTTCGGCAGATCACAGCAGGCTATAGCGGCAAGGCGGTCATTCACGATATCAGCCTGGCGTTTGAAAGGGGCACCATCACCGGCATTATCGGGAAAAATGGCTGCGGCAAGACCACTCTTCTGAAAACTGCTGCGAATCTCCTTAGGCCGCAGGCGGGAAGTGTTCTTATAAATGGTGAAAGCGTGCTGGGCATGCCGGGCAAAAAAATTGCAGCCGCGCTTTCATACTTGCCCCAGATCCGGGAGGTGCCCAATATGACAGTCTATAACCTGGTCATGCATGGGCGTTTTCCCTATCTGGGCTTTCCCCGTATTCCCTTGGAGGCTGACAGAAAAATTGCGAAGCAGGCCATGGAGCTGGCGGGGATTCTGGCTTGCAGAGATAAAAATATTCGGGAGCTTTCGGGCGGGGAACGTCAGAAAGCGTATATTGCAATGCTTCTGGCTCAGGATACCGATGCCGTTTTTCTTGATGAGCCGACCACTTATCTGGATATTAACCACCAGCTCGAAATATTGGAATTGATCAGGCAGCTCAAAAAAATGGGTAAGACCCTGGTGATGGTGGTCCATGATCTGAGCAGCGCCCTTTGTTATTCAGACAGGATCTGTCTGATGGAAAAGGGAAGGATTGCCGTTTGTGATACTCCTGACGCTGTTTTCAAAAGCGGGGAGATAGAAAGAATCTTCCATGTCGCCTGTGAACAGGTTCCCGTAAAGGACAGCCGGGGAAAAAGATATGTTTTTTCACTGGACCATGCCGGGTCTTAAAAAATTCCGTTATTTTCCACTTTTATGCTTTAACTTGAACAGGGTGCCCGAAAAGTGTATACTAAGTCCGCTTATGGGTCTCTTATAAAATCATAACAAGACTTTTAAGAAGGAAGGCGGAAACTTTCATGTACCCGACAACCGGCATTTTACTTGCAGGCGGCAAAAGCTCCCGCATGGGCAGGGATAAGGCATTGATCCGATGGGACAATCAAACCTTTCTCCAGCGTTCCATTGGAAAACTGCAGGAGCTGTTTGAAGAGGTCATTCTGGTTACCAACGAGGCGGGCAGGTATCGGACGGATCAAATCAGAGAGGCCACCGATATCTATAGGGGGCATGGACCCCTGGGCGGAATCCACGCGGGCATGACGGCGTCAAAGTTTGACTGGGCCTTTGTGACGGCCTGCGATATGCCTTTTTGGGAAGCTTCCGTGGTCCATGAACTGATGAAGGCCTGTTCGGATTATGACGCCATTGTACCCGTCGCGGAGAATAAAGCGGAACCCTTGTTTTCATTGTACCGGAGATCCTGCCTGCCGGCCATAGAGAGTTGTCTTAATCGGAACATTTTGAAGGTTACCGGTTTTTATCCATTGGTCAGGGTTCATTATTTGGACATGACGCCCATATTGAATAAAGGATGCATTTCTTCCCGGTCTTTTTCCAATATCAACACACCCGATGATTTATCTGAAATGGCAAAGGATTAATGATCTTTAGTCTCTTTTTACAAATAAACGTTCGCGAATCTATTTACTTTTATTATGGAAAATATATGATATATCATATATGATATATCATATATAAAGATATTCCACTGGCTTACCAGAATGGAAGGGCGGTGATAGGCAGGTATTACAGTTAAATTCATTCTGACAAGGAGGAGAAAATGCTAGAAGACTATGAACTGATTGACTTGAGCGTAACAATTACAAATGATGCAATCAGTGAGGTAAGACCGTCGAAAATCAAATGGATTACTCATGAAACCGATGAGGGTAAGGCTTTGTTTGTGAACAAATTAAACTGCGATCCAAAAGTTATGCCGTCAGGCGGTCATGGCAATGCGGTAGAAGTGGTTACAGCAGGAACCCATACCGGGACTCACTTGGATGCACCCTGGCACTATGCGCCGACCAGTGAGGGAAAACCGGCTAAAACCATTGAAGAAATCCCGCTGGAGTGGTGCTTCCATGACGGGGTTGTGCTGGACTTCAGAAAATTTTCGGATGGACATGTTATAACTGTCGATGAATTAAAGGCGGAGCTTAATCGTATTCATTACACCATTAAGCCGTTTGACATCGTTCTTATTATGACCGGTTGTGATAAGAAATTGGATTCTATTGATTATTTCAAGCAGCCTGGCATGGGCCGGGAGGGTGTTCTTTGGCTGGCCGAACAGGGCGTGAAAATTATGGGAATTGACGCGTGGGGCTTTGATACTTCTTTTGAAGCCATGAGAAGAGAGTATGAAAGAACAGGTGACGGTTCCAAGCTGTGGCAGGCCCATTTTGCCGGAAAAGAAAAGGAATACTGTCATATTGAAAAGCTGGCTAATCTTGATAAACTTCCACCCCACGGATTCAAGGTCATCTGTTTTCCTGTTAAGATTGAACGCGCCAGCGCCGGCTGGGCCCGGGTCGTAGCAATGGTTAAGAAATAGAAAGCCGGCCTGTTTCCCGAAGAATTATAACAAATGTCAATGAAGTATTTTTTATCAGACAGTAAGAGGTTTAAAGCCTCAATAATATTTAATGAGGAGAAGAAAAATATGAAAAAAATAGTTTCTATTTTATTGGTTGTTCTTATGGTGCTGTCACTGGCAGCATGCGGTCAAACCTCTAAACCCGGGGAAAGCGGATCTGCATCACCTTCCGCTTCACCGTCTGAGTCTGCGCCTGCCGAAACCGGCGTTGACGTTTCCAAGATCCCAAGCCAGCAGCTGACCATCGGAACGGCCAGTGCCGGCGGTGCTTTCTATGTTGTAGGCACCGGTGTTGCTGAAGTTATTTCTTCCCATGTATCTCCGCTCAGTGTTGCAGCTGAAATCACTGGAGGCAGCGTTCAAAACCCGATCCTTGTAGGAACAGGAGAATCCGATATGGGTATATCCAATGCGGATCACGTTCTCAATGCCATCAACGGCGTAGGGCAATTTGATAAGAAATATGATTTAAAGGCCATTGGATCTCTCCATTCATCTATTTTACATATCGTTACCCTGGAGGGTAAAGGAATTTCAACCGTAGCCGACCTGAAAGGAAAGAAGGTTGCTGTCGGTCCTGCCGGCGGCGGTTCCATACCCATGATCGAGGCTGTATTAAGCGTGTACGGCATGACCCTGGATGATGTCGTTCCTTCTTACTTGAGCTATGATGACGGTATCACCCAGCTGAAGGACGGACAGGTGGATTGTGCGCTGGTTGGCGCCGGCTATCCGGCTTCTGCGGTCATGTCATTGGCTGCTACCGATAAGGTTGTTCTGGTATCTCTGACCGAAGAAGATATGGAGAAGGTTTCCGCCAATAATCCCTACTACTCCAAGGAAGTTGTTTCCAAGGATGTTTACGGTACCAGCGAAGATATCATCGTTCTTTGCGTCAGAAATCTTCTGTTCTGCAGCCCAAGCCTTTCCAATGAAACTGTTTATGCTATTGCCCAGGCCGTTTATGGGAATCTTGAAGAGCTGAAAACATACCACAATGCTCTGAACAGTGTGACACTGGACACCGTGGTAGACACCAGCAGTGTTCCATTGCACCCGGGTGCTGAACAGTATTTCAAAGATGCAGGATTAATGAAGTAAGCAAATAAACAAAGTTGTATATTTGATAAACATATTTGCTGCCGCCGGCAGCAAATATGTTTATTGCGATCGCGGAAAGGACGGTATCAAATATGGCGAAAACAAAAAACACGAACGCAGCAGATGAGATACTGGAAGAAGACAGTAAAAGGTCAAGAGTATTACCTAAAAATTTGGATAAGGGTGTTACAATCGCATTGGTCCTGCTGGGTCTCTATCAGATTTATGTTGGATTTTTCGGATATACCAGTGCAATGAACTTAAGAGCGGTTCACTGGATGGTTATTTCCATGGTTCTTTTTTTGTTATTCCCTTCCAGAAAGAAAACAATAGACAAAGTCACGGTATTTGATTGGATTTGGCTGGCAGCCGCGGGGGCATGCAGCGGCTACATTTTGTTCAATTGGCTGAGAATAGCCGAAAATGCAGGGACGACGACAACGGTGGACATCGTATTCGGCATCATCGCTATCCTGGTTGTTTTAGAAGCAGCCAGAAGATCTGTTGGACCGGTTCTTGCCGGAGTGGGGACCTTTTTCCTCCTCTATGGCATCTTCGGACATCTTATCCCCGGCACAATGGGACATCGGCAATATACGCTCCAAAGAATTTTTGCATTCCTTTATACCGGAACGGAAGGAATTTACGGTACAGCCATTGATGTTTCGGCAAAATATGTAGCCATCTTCGTTCTGTTTGGTGCCATGCTTGAAAAATTCGGCGGCGGCGAACTGTTTGTGGATATTGCGTATTCCCTGACAGGGAGAAAACGTGGCGGTCCGGCTAAGGCTGCCGTTGTCAGCAGCGCGCTTATGGGCTGCATGTCCGGGTCTGCCGTTGCCAATGTTGTAACAACAGGCGCGTTTACAATTCCTTTGATGAAAAAGAACGGCTATAAAGCAAAAGTGGCAGGCGCCGTGGAAGCCGTTGCCTCTACAGGCGGACAGATCATGCCCCCGGTTATGGGAGCAGCAGCCTTTTTAATGGCTGAAATGACGGGCATTCAATACAAAAGTATTATGATTGCTGCAATTTTACCTGCAATTTTATATTTTGTCGGCATATTTTTAATGGTTGATTTGGAAGCCAAAAAAGAAAATATCCCCGTGGCTCAGGCCGAGGACATCAAGCCTTTGTGGGGAATTATTAAAGCGCGCGGCTTCCTTTTAATACCGCTTGTGGTTCTTATTTTCATGATTGTAAAGGGCTATAGCGCCATACTGGCTGCCGCCTGTTCCATCGCGGCCATTCTGCTGGTCGATTTGATCTTCGGATCGGACAGAAAGGCAATACCCAGGAAATTCCTGGAGGCCATTGCAAAGGGAATGAAAGGCCTTATCACCGTTGCAGCAGCATGTGCCTGCTCCGGTATTATTGTCGGCATTATCTCTCTTACAGGCGTCGGAGCAAAATTCTCAAGCCTCATGCTTTCAGTGGCCGGAGAAAATATACTGATTGCGCTGGTTATGACGATGATCGCCTCTTTGATTCTCGGCTGCGGACTGCCAACCACTGCGGCATATATCGTTTTGTCCACATTGGCCGTACCGGCGCTGCTTAAGCTGGGAGTATCCCTGATTGCCGCACATTTGTTTGTGTTTTATTTTGGATGTATCTCTACCATTACACCCCCTGTTGCGCTGTCGGCATATGCGGGAGCAGCACTGGCGGGGGCAAACCCCAACCAGGTCGGTTTTACGGCGTTTAAAATGGGTATTGTTGCCTTTATTGTTCCGTTTATGTTTGTTTTCGATAAAGCGCTCCTGCTGGATGGCACTATTTTTGAGACCATCAGAGTTACCATTACCAGCCTCATCGGCGTATACCTGATTGCGGTGGGCGTCGAGGGCTACTTTAAGGGTAAATGCAACTGGCTGCAGAGAATCCTGGCTTTTGTCGGCGGCATATTGCTGATTAATCCGTCAATCCCCACCGATATAGCGGGTGCCGTATGCATAGCCGGGCTGATTGCAATAACAATGATCAGGAACAAAAACGGAAGCACTAAGAACACTGCCGGACAAGTATCATAGTTGCTTATTGTGGCACTTGATGACGGAGGGAACAAAAAGTGAATCAGAAAAAAATTGATTTTGCTAAAAAGCTTATTGGACGGAAATTTGACGAAAGCTGCAGCGAAGAATTGCTTCAGAGTATATTGAACGGAACTCACAGCCTTAAAGAGAATAAGAGGGCTGGAGGGTGCGCGGGAAATGCGGAAAGAGTTCTGCCTGATAATGAAATGGTGATTCCTTCCGTCTGCTTTTCATGTAATTCTACCTGCGAAGTTTTAATATACAAAGATAAAAATACAGGAAAGATCATCCGGGTGGAGGGTGACCCGGATTCTCCGCAGACAAAAGGCCGGTTATGCTCTAAAGGGCTGGCGGCAAAGGAATTGGTCTATAGCCCGAAACGGCTGCTCAAGCCTCTTAAAAGAGTCGGAGAACGGGGAGAGGGCAAGTGGAAGGAAATTTCATGGGAAGAGGCTCTGGACATTACGGCCGGCAAATTGATTGAATATAAAGAGAAGTACGGCCCTGAAGGACTGGCCCTTCTTGAAGGTACCAGAAGGGGATGGAGCAGGGTCTATACCAGAATGGTGAACCTGTTTCACGCACCGAACCATGGGGCAGCCGGATGGGCTCAATGCCTGTGGCCGAGGCTCCTTGACTGCAACCTCACCTATGGCGGGGCTCAATACGGCGAGACCTTCGATTTTCCCAATACACACTGCGTTCTGGCCTGGGGGGTAAACCCCGCTACATGCTGGGGGGTAAGGGCCGGCGATATCATGGATGCCAAAGAACGCGGCGCTGTCCTGATTGCTGTGGATCCCTATTTTTCGGAAACTGCCGCAAAAGCGGACATTTGGCTTCAGATAAGGCCTGATACCGATATGGCACTGGCGCTGGGATTTTTACATATTGTTATTTCGGAAAACTTGATCGATGAAAAATTTATTCGGGAATGGACATATGGTTATGAAGAAGTGAAAGCCCATGTAAAAGAGTATACGCCGGAATGGGCCGCTGGGATTACGGGAGTGCCCGCTGACAAAATCAGAAAAGCAGCCAGGGTATATGCAAAAGCCCAAGCGGCTTGTGTAATCAGAGGAGCTGCCCTTGATGAAATCCATGACAGCGTGCAGGTGTGCAGAGCAACCTCCATTCTGGCTGCCATTACCGGGAATATCGGGAAAAAGGGCGGCAATATTATAACCTCGTCACGGGGAGACATCAGCCAGAATTCCCATGATTTTATCTATTCTGCCCAGATTCCGGAGGAAATCAAAAAGCTGAGAATCGGCTATGACCGGTATCCGCTCCTGACCCAGGAGATATCGCCGGTTCCTTCGGCTCATATGCCATCCCTGTGGGAGACCGTTTTGACCGGAGAGCCCTATCCCATAAAATGTGCGATGATATTCGGCAGCAATGCAATGGTAAGCTACACCAATTCCGATAAGATCAAAGAGGCCATATCAAAGCTGGATTTTCTTGCGGTATGCGATTTGTTTATGACACCTACAGGGGAGCAGGCCGATATTGTGTTTCCTGCTTCGTCCTGGCTGGAAAGAAATAATGTGATTTCTTCTTTCCAATCAAGCAACAGTTATACGCTGATCGAACAGAAAGCGGAGACCATCGGTGAGTCTAAGCATGATGTGGATATTATTATCGGCCTTGCCAAGCGTCTTGGGCTCGAAAAATATTTCTGGGAGGATTCGGATCGCTATTATGACTATCTGCTTTCGCCCACAGGCTATACCTTTGAGGAGGCGGCCAAACAAAGGCGCCTTTTTAAACCGATTACATACCATGCCTATGAAAAAAACGGATTTAAAACTTCGACCGGGAAGCTGGAGCTCTATTCAAAACTGGCCGAGCACTATCATTGCGACCCGATTCCCACGTATACTCCTTCCTTTCAGAGCTTTGAAAGCACACCGGAGCTGGCCGAAAAATATCCGTTGATCATGACGGCCAGCCGGCATGAATCTGCCTTCAGGCATAGTGAGAACCGCCATCAGCCGCATTTGCTGGAGTTGGTGCCAAAACCGTATTTATATATTAATCCGGATACGGCAGGAAAGCTTGGTATTGCAGACGGCGCAAAAATAAAAATTGAATCGACAGCAGGTCAGGCCTACGCTTTTGCAAGATACACAGAAGGATTGAGAGAAGAAGTCGTCCAGGGGACCATCGGCTGGCCCGGGGAATATAACGTCAATAAAACCGTCCCGTGGGGCCAATATGCCCAGGGTGTCGGCACCGTATGCTGCAGAGGGTATTTATGCCGCGTTGAACCAGTGAATGAGCAGGTATATTAGGGGGGCCTAAAGTTGGATAACAAGAATTTATATATGGTTATCGACATTGATAAATGCTGGGGCTGTATGGCATGCCGGGTTGCCTGCAAACAGGAGCATGACATGCCTGCAGAAAGCAGCGGAAATATTGATGTCGTCAAAATTGAACAGAAAGATGAAAACGGTAGACTGCATTGTGATTTTGTGCCGGTTATGTGCCAGCACTGCAGTTCGCCGGCCTGCCTTGAAGCATGTCCTGCGAACGCAATCAGTAAAAATGAAGAGCAGTTGGTCTGCATTGATCAGGAATGCTGCATTGGCTGCGGAAGCTGCTTCGATGCTTGTCCCTATGGCTGCGTGAGCCTTCAAGCGGCAGCAGCTGGGGAAAAAGCTCAAAAATGTGACCTGTGCATCAGCAGACGGGAAAAAGGATTTTTGCCAAGCTGCGAACAACACTGTCTCGGAGGAGCCTTTAAGAGTTGCCATGAGGAAAAAATGCAGGAGCTCATCCGGGAGCGCTATCATTACCAAACCGGCAGTATTGTTTATGTATCAAGTAAATTGGCTGATTTGGGCAAACATTTAAAGTTGTTTGCAGCGGGCAACTGAACTATAATGATTTTACTGGTAAATATTAGTTTATTGCAGATGCTTACGAGCATTAAAAACCTAAGAAGCGGGGCTATAATATGGAAGATATCAGGTATACAACTAAATCGAAGCTGGCTTATGAAGTGCTTAAGCAAAGAATAGAGACGCAGTATTACCGGCAGGGTGACAGCATTGTCATTTCTACCGTTGCAAAAGAGATCAATGCCTCTGCCATACCCATCCGTGAAGCAATGAAAAAGTTGGAAACAGAAGGATACCTTAAAATTATCCCCCATAAAGGTGCGCTGGTTACGCGTTTCAGCGAGGAGCACATTGCGGAAATTATCGAAATACGAGCAGTTTTGGAGGGATTAGCTACCAAGAAGGCCATAAAGAATATCGGAGATAAAGATATTCAAAATTTGAATGAGCTGATTGGATGTATGGATGCCAGTATCGAATCACAGGATATATTGGAATTCCGAAAGCTTAACAGACAGTTCCATACCATGATTTATATTGCTTCCAAAGGTGAGAGATTGTGTGATATGATTTTTCAGCTGTGGGAGATGAGTGACTGGGCATATAAAAAGATGCAGGAGAGTCCTGAAATCATGAGAAAATCTAATCAGGAACATAGAGAAATTGTCCGGATGCTGATTGAAAAAAATGAAGAAAATATTGAACAATATGTTCGTGCTCACAAATTAAAGCTAAAAGATAAGTAATAGAATATAACAAATTCTTTATATGATAGTCTGTCGTGAAAGGAGTAAAACATGAACGAATCTCTATGGAAAAATGAAAACTGGTGGGTAAGTGAATATAATTTTTACCCGGAGGTTTTAAAAAAATCCCCCATACCAGCCAATCTTCAGTTCCATGATGTCACGCTCCGGGATGGGGAACAGACCCCCGGTGTTGTATTCCGTAAGGAAGAAAAAATAGAAATTGCCAGACGGCTGGATGAGGCAGGCGTACAACGGATCGAAGCCGGCATGCCCGCAGTATCCCAGGAAGACCGTTCAGCCATCGAAGAAATACGAAAACTGAATCTGAATGCTCAGGTATTCGCTTTTGCAAGACCATTGGAATCGGATATCAATTTATGCCGCGACTGCGGTGTTCAGGGATTAATTATTGAGGTGCCCATCGGCAGACCCAAGCTTCAATATCAGTTTAAATACGGCATCGAGCAGGCCCTGGAAAACAGCCAAAAAGCCGTGCAATATGCCAAAAATGCCGGGCTGAAGGTGGTTCTGTTCCCTTATGACGCCACAAGGGCAGAAAAGAAAGATATCGATTATTATTTGAATGGATTAACCGGAAGCTATAAGCCCGATTCCATCGGCGTGGTGGACACCATGGGCTGCGCAACCATGGAAGCCATTGCCTACATGACCAGATGGTATAAGGAAAAGCTTCAGATCCCTGTGGAAATCCATGTTCATAATGAGTTCAATTTAAGCGTTGCAACAACTCTTGCCTCTGTATTTGCCGGAGCGGAAGTGGTCCATTGCTGTATCAACGGGCTTGGGGAGCGGACCGGAAATACGCCGCTGGAGGATATGGTGGCAGCCCTGCAGATTTTATATGGTTATAACGCAGGCATTGATATCGGCAAGATCGCGGATCTGTGTCAGGAGGTAGCAGTGATGTCGAAATATCCTATTGCTGCTAAGAAATCAGTCACCGGCAAGGATATTTTTGTAAGAGAATCGGGAATCGGAGCCGATATGATTGCCTCCACACCCCTTGCCATGTTTGCTGTAAATCCGGCTACATATCATCAAAAGGGCAGCTTGGTGCTCGGGAAAAAGAGCGGGCTTCTCTCCATTGAAACAAAGCTTGGTGAACTAGGCATTGATATGGAAAGGGAAACAAGAAAGAAAATCCTCGGCGAAGTGAAGGAGTTCGGCACCGAACATAAAAGATGCTTAACCGACGAAGAATTTATGGCCATCGTCAAAAAGTATGCCCCCGGTATTTAAAAAGCCGGTGGCAGCCCGGGGCATGAAAAAATCCAAGTGATAGGGAGAACCGTATGAACGCCTTAAAGGAACGAAATGAGGACAGATTGAAAAAAAGCATCCGGGGCCAAAAACCGGATGCCCATCCCTTTTATTTATGGATTAATTTTCCGCTTGTAAAATCCGTTACGGGTGTAGATTTAGACTCTTATTTCCATCAGCCCGAGGTCATGCTCGAAACACAGGTGGAGCTGATTTCACAGCTTGACGCTTGTGCCGCGCTGTACCCCGATTTCGGCGTGATACCGGAATCCAGCGGCTTTGGCGGCAAAGTGCGGTTTGACGGGAAAGGCTTTATTTCAGTACAACCATCGCCCAATTTGGAAATAGGCCGGTTAAATGACTTTAGGCCTGCAGATCCATACGGCGATAACTATATGCGCCGCTGCCTGGAAACCCTGAAATATATGAAAACACATATTCCTTCGGGGTTTAAGCTGGACCCGGCAAAATTGATCGGCCCTTTTACCGTCGGGGCACAGATTTTTGGCATTGAAGATTTTTGCATGACTGTCTATGATGATCCCGATTTTATCCATGAAATTCTGGAGGTCGTCATTGAAACAGAGATTTGTTTTATGAAAGAGCAGGAAAAAATACTGGGCGGGCTTGATAACATTTTAATTGCCGATGATATTGCGGCTTTTCTCAGCGAGGCCCAATTCCGTGAGTTCGTCATGCCCACCTATGAGCATATCTTTGCTGAATTTCCTGGTGTTGAGCGCCGTTACCACAACGACGCAAATGCGCTCCATTTAGCCGGAGCTATCGCAGATGCAGGCTTTCAGCTGTGGCACATGGGGAATATGTTCAGCATCACCGATGCCGCCAAAAAAGCGGAAAACCGGCTAGCCATCTGCGGGGACATTGTTCCGACACGGTTTGCTGAACTGCCCCCTAAAGAGGCTGGGAAGATTTGCAGCAGCCTCCTTGACAAGTTTGATGGAAACCCGCGCCTGGTTTTAAGCACGGGAGGATATTTCAGCTATGGCACACCTCTTGAGAACATACGCACTTTAATGTGTATGGCCGATGAAAGGAAAATATAGCCCGGATTAAAAACCACCCTGCTTGAAAATCAAACAGGGTGATCTTTTTTTAGCTTATTGGATACCGGGGATTTTGGGGAGCTGTTCAAAGCTCCTTTCAAGCTCTTCATCGTTAGGAATGATATCATTCATTTTTCCTTCCAGGTAGGAGCTATAAGCCATCATATCAAAATAGCCCGTACCGGTCAGGCCAAAGAGAATGGTTTTGGCTTCGCCTGATTTCCTGCATTTCAGTGCTTCGTCAATGGCTCCCTTAATAGCATGCGCCGATTCGGGAGCGGGCAGGATGGTCTCTTGCTTTGCGAAGAGGTGAGCGGCTTCAAACACCTTTGTCTGTTCCACTGCCATGGCTTCCATATACCCGTCATGGTACAATTTTGACAGAATGGGGGACATGCCATGATACCTCAGGCCGCCCGCATGGTTTGCCGATGGTATGAATCCGGAGCCCAGCGTGTACATTTTAGCCAGCGGAGTTACCTTTCCCGTATCGCAGAAATCATAAGCATAGCGGCCCCGTGTAAAGGAAGGGCAGGAGGCGGGCTCTACGGCGATGATTCTGGGATTTTTCCTGCCCAGCAATTTATCTTGCATAAAAGGCGCGATCAGTCCGCCTAAATTGGAGCCGCCGCCCGCACAGCCAATGACGATATCAGGGTATTCGTCCAGCATTTCCATGGCTGTTTTGGATTCCAGACCGATAATGGATTGGTGTAAAAGCACCTGATTCAAAACCGAGCCCAGCACATAACGGCAGCCTTCTGTGGTGACCGCCTTTTCGATGGCCTCGGAGATGGCGCAGCCCAGACTTCCGCTGGTACCAGGATCCTTGGACAATATCTTCTTTCCGATTTCGGTGGTAGGGCTGGGACTGGGGATGATATCCGCACCAAAGGTCTGCATGACGGATTTTCTAAAGGGCTTTTGTTCGTAGGATACTTTTACCATGTAGACAGTCAGCGGCAGGTTATAAAAGGAGCAGGCTTCAGCCAAAGCCGTTCCCCATTGCCCGGCACCGGTTTCGGTCGTCAGGCCGGTCAACCCCTGTTCTTTTGCGTAATAGGCCTGAGCGATAGCCGAATTGAGCTTATGACTTCCCGAGGTATTGTTCCCCTCAAATTTGTAATAGATTTTAGCGGGAGTATCCAGATATTTCTCCAGATGATAGGCGCGAATGAGGGGAGAGGGCCGGTACAGCTTATAAAAATCCTGGATCTCTTCCGGAATGTCTACATACCTGGTCGTCGAGTCCATTTCCTGATGGGCCAGCTTTTTACAGAATACCGGATACAGCTCCTCCGCCTTTACGGGCTTGAATGTGGCTGGATTCAGCATGGGATCAGGCTGCTCCTTCATATCGGCCCGGAGATTATACCACTTTTTCGGCATTTGATCCTCTGTCAGATAAAGTTTGTGCGGAACTTTTTTCATAATTTGCTCTCCTTTCGGTACGAAAATTTGTAATTGGCGCAGCTAAACCGATTTGGATTTTGAAAGCTTGTTACCCGAAATCAGGTATAAAAAAAGACCCTTGCCCAAGTAACAAATACTGGGACAAAAGTCTGCTAACCTTCTGCGGTACCACCCTGTTTGGTGAAAAATCACCCTCTTAAGTTCATATACAATCATATATGCTCCCTTGATAACGGGCGGAGATCCCGTCAGGCATTACTTGGCGTACTCGCTTTCTTCCTGACCTCTTAAGTCCATTCGGCTAAGTTTTCGAATTACCCCAATCGCACCAGCCTGGGGCTCTCTGAAATGAAAATCTTTAGCCTACTCTTCTTAATCAACGGTTTAAGCTATTCGTTTTTTATATTATATGGATGGAAATATGATTTTGTCAATAGCAATTTTTTTCAGCATGGTAAAATCAATTATTTCAATTTCCTTTTTTGTTTTCAGAAAAATAGTTAAGCACCATAACAATAAGAAGAACGCTGCCCCATATCAGTGCCTTATAGAAGTTGCTTATTTGCGGGAACATATTTAGACCGGATGATAACATTTGCAAAACTAAAATTGAAAATACAACGCCGCTGATCTTTCCTTTTCCACCATCCGGATTTACTCCGCCAAGGACGACTATTAGCACACATTGCAAAGTATAGACCGTACCGTAATCCGCACGTGCGGAATTATAATTTGCAAGCATGACGAGTCCTCCAAGAGAAGCGCATATACCAGACAATGCATAGGTTTTTATCAGCAGCCGTCCATTATTAAGTCCGCTGAATTTTGCGGCTCTAGCATTAGTTCCCAGCAAATATAACCTTGTACCGTATGTTGTAGAGGATAAAAGAAATGATATGATGCCTGCCATAATTACAAATATTATAAGCTGAACGGGGATAATTCCAAATAATTTGCCTGCTATAACTGCGGAATAATCCATCGGAAGGTTGCTTACAGCCTTCCCTTCGGTCAGGATGATGGCTATTCCCGTATAAAGTTCATTGGTGCCTAAAGTGGCAAGAATAGGGGGAATATGTATTTTGGCTACCAAAATGCCATTGAAAATACCTGCAATAACCCCGATTAAAATTCCGCAAGTCATTGTAACCGGTATACCATACCATGCAAGTGTTCCGCCTGTTCCTACCATTGATTTAAGCACTATCCCTGAAGCAATGGCAGCAAGATTTGCGGCTCCGACTACAGAAAGATCAATTCCGCCGCTGATCATGCATACCATTATTCCTAAAGACATTAAACCGAATTCCGGAAATTGGGCCGCCATAGTCTGAAAATTAATATATGAAAAGAATTTTTGAGGCTTTAGAATCGCCATTCCAATGAGTACGGCCAAAAATGCAATTATCAGGCGGCCTGTATGTACGTCTTTACCATAAAGGTTATTAAGTTTGCCGCGTATTCCAGCTTTGTTTCCATTCATCGTGATGCCTCCTCTGCCTTCTTGTTGGTCAAGCGGTTACTGTTGCGTAACACCTGCGTAGCGGATATGCCTGTCCCGACAATAATCAGCATACCAAGGAAGAAACCCTGCCAGAAGGTGGGAACACCGAGCAATATCAAAGAATTCTGAACGATAACAATTAGAATTGTTCCAAGCATACAACCGGTCAGAGATCCTGCTCCGCCTGTTATTGCAGTTCCTCCCAATACTACACCGGCTATTATCATCATTTCCATTCCAAGCATATTGGTAGGATGGCATTGACCCATCATGCAAACACGTATCAGGCCCGCAAGGCTTGAAATAGCGCCAACTGCAACATATAAAACAAATTTTATCCGAACAACATTAAAACCTGCTCTGTAAGCACTTGCTTCATTTCCGCCTATTGCAAAAAGTCCCCGGCCGAACATAGTATAATGAAGAATAAAATAGGCAATGACCAAAGCAGCCAGCAATGCAAGCATTGCAACAGGCATTCTTGAGGTTAACCCGGATTCCTGATTCTTTGCTATGAACAATGCATTTGTACCGAATTGGCTCATTCCATCCGGTATTTTAGCGATCTGGGTCGAGTTTAGAACACCCTGCATAATACCTTTAAATACGCTTGATGTACCCAGTGTTATAATCATTGTGGGCAATTTAAGCTTTGCAATAAATAAGCCGTTGAAAGCTCCAAGGAGCATGCCGAATCCTAATACCATCAGTATGGGTAGCAGGATTCCGCCCTGATAATTTGTATCTGTCAGTATTCTTGTGGTCGCATATACGCTTAATGACGCCAAGGCAGGAAAAGAAACGTCGATGCCGCCGCTTATTATAACCATAAACGCTCCTATTGCGAAAAGTCCGGGGACAATAAGCGCAGATAACAGGTCAACCAAATTATTAGGCGTAAAGAATTGTCCTGAGCGAAGTTCAATCACTATGCTCAGAAGGACTATCACAAGAGATATGTAAAATTCATTTCGTTTTAAAAGCTTTCTTAAATTTAGGCCCATACGTTCATCTCTCCTACATCATATACTGAGAAAGCTGATTTTCCTCGATATCCTTTGGATTAAGCTGGGCTATAACGGAACCGCCCTTCATAATAAGCACATTACTGCAATTTTGCATTATTTCAGGTAAGTCATCAGAAATAATTATGATTCCAAGCCCTTTATGGGCAAGCGATTGTAAAATTAAATGTATATCATGTTTTGAACCTATATCCACGCCTACTGTGGGACCATTGAGTATTAAGATATCCAGGTTCCGGGCGAGCCATTTGGCTAATACAACCTTTTGCTGGTTTCCGCCTGAAAGAGTGCTGCATGGGTTATCTGGATCCGTGGTTGCTATGGCCAGTTCATCTATCCATTTTTTAATCTCAGCTTTTCTTTCTGCTTTATCGAGTATACCGAAATTATTGGATATATTATCCAAATCGGAAACAGTTATATTGTCTCCTATACTTTGCGGTAAAAATAAGCCTTCACTTAAACGATCATCTGGTACATACCCAATTTTATGATTTATGGCTGAAATAACAGAATCAATAGTAGCCTCTTTTCCATTAATAAGTATTCGTCCTTGGTCTGCTTTTTTAACGCCAAAAAGTGAGAGGGCCAATTCAGTGCGTCCTGAGCCTAAAAGGCCTGTTATACCAAGTATTTCGCCTTTTTTAAGCGTAAAATTAACGTTACTGTAGCAGCCGCTAAGACCCAGGTCCTGTACCTCCAATAACGGTTCCTGGCTTGCATATTGGGGAGTGAAGCGTATATCCTCAAATTCTCGGCCTGTCATATAATATGTAAACTTCTTATCATCCAGATCAGATGTTATTCCTGTTATTATTTTTTCACCGCTTCTTAGAATTGTGAAGCGTTCGGAAATTTCAAAAACTTCGTTGAGCTTATGACTGACAAATAATATGGATATACCCTGTTCTTTCAAAGCAAGAATAATTTTAAACAGCGAATTGACCTCTTTTCTGGTTAGCGCTGTGGTAGGCTCGTCCATAATAATTAACTTAGCATTAAACATCAATGCTCGGCTTATCGCTACAAGCTGTTTATCTGCGACCGAAAGGTCGCCGACCTTAGCATCCAGATCCACCTTAAAATCGATTTTCGAGGTTGCTTCTTCTGCAATGGTACGAAAACGCTTCCAATTGACAAATTTGCGTTTATCCTTTAATTCGCTGTTGAACGCCAGATTTTCCATAACCGATAAGTTTGGAAATATAGAAAAATCCTGATAAATGACCTGAATGCCATTCATTATTGATTCTATAGGGGAAAGCTTTGAATAGACTTTGTCGCCAAATTCGATATGCCCGGCATCAGGCGCATATACACCGGATATCACTTTAATTAATGTTGATTTTCCGCAGCCGTTTTCACCTGCCAAACAATGTATCTCGCCGGCCGCAATTTCCATGGATACCCCTTTTAATGCCTCAACAGCTCCAAATGATTTTTTTATATCTACAACCTCTAATACGGTTTGAGCCATAAAGCATAAGCTCCTTTCGGTCAAGAATTATGCTTGACAATTATGCCTTTAAACGATTATCCTTCATTTGACCCGCTGTCCCGAATAGGGGGGAGGGGGACAGCGGATCTTAAAATCAATTAGAATCCGAAGCTGTCTACATTTTCAGCATTAATAACAATCCAGCCCTTGCCTTCCAGGACTTTATCGCTGCCTTTTTTGAAATGCAATTCGTTATATCCTTCTATACCCAGGTCCACGCCGTCTTGAATTTTTTCACCCTTCAGTACCTTGACTGCCATAGAAACCATTGCTTGGCCTGCTAATGCAGGATCCCATAGGGTCAATGAATTAACAGCCTTGCTCTTAAGCAACTCGGCATTGGCGGCAGGCATACCTGTTCCGGAGGTGAAAACCTTTCCGATCAAGCCCAGCTCTTCGATTGCTCTGGCAATACCAGGAGCATCAAAGGATGATGTTCCCATTATTCCCTTAAGATCAGGATATTTCTTAAGAAGTTCTTTTGCCTTCTGGTAAGCAACGTCACCATTGTCTTCAGATTCAACTCTGGGTTCGGCCTCAAGCAGTTTCATATTTGGATATGCAGCTTTCTGGTGAGCTACACCGCCATCCGCCCATTCGTTGTGGGATGCGTTGGTCACATGGGCTACCATCGTAGTATACAAGCCCTCTTCACCCATTGCCTCAGCCAGGTTATCCATTATAAAAGCACCATACTGCTCATTACTAAATGCCTCAATGTCATAATTACAGTTTTTTAAAGAAGCGCCTTCATGTGCGATAACAACAATGCCTGCATCCATTGCCTTTTTGAGAACAGGTTCCAGGGCGGCAGGGTCAACCGGAACTATACATATAGCGTCAACTTTTGCAGCAATAAGGTCCTGAACTACTTGAGACTGCATTGTAGCATCAGTCTCTGATGGACCTTTCTGGTAAACATTGATTCCGGTTTCTTCCTTGTATTCCTTGACGCCGGTTTCCATCCGTACGAACCACGGGTTGGTAGCATCCTTTGGAACGACTACGATTTCAAAGTCTTTCTCATTTTTTGACACAGCTTTTCCCCCGCAGGCAGTGACGGTGAACACCATGCAGAGCACCAGGATGAGCGTAAGCAACCTTTTCATAACATTGTCCTCCTTATTTTATTATTTTGTCCCTTTCTATGAGGGGACTTTGGGCTCATTATTTATTGAACATGAGTTCACGCATATAAGCGCTGATTTCGCAAGCATTGCCGGTTTTGTAAATTGAACAGATCCGCTGCTCATCTATTTTATTCACAAGATCTTCAAATACTTCAAACCACCGAATACTCTCATTGCATGCATCACGACCGTCTTCACGATAAGGATACTGGTCTGTCGATATATAGCCGGCATAGCCTGTGCGTTTGAGCCAATAAAAGAATTCAATATAGGGAATTGTATGGATTGCGCCGGTGATCATATCATCATCCCAGAATCCATAATTGTCGTTCATATGGACATGGAACAGCTTGTCACCGTATTTTTTGAGAATAGCCACGCTTTCGGCAAGATTTTCATAGGCGACTGCGCCGTGACCGTAATCGATCGTCACTCCGCAGTTGGGTTCATTGATTCCCCCGACCATCAGAAGTGTACTGGTTACAGTGGATGGATAGCTGAAGTTACGAGGCTCTTTGATCTTGTACTCCACGGAGATCTTTGTGTCCGCCCTGTACCGGCAGCATTCCCTGACTCCCTCTTCAAACCAGGTGCGCTCCTCGATATAGTCGCCCTGGAACGGATAATCGTAGCCATCCTGGCCCGGCCACAGGCTTACAAGATCACCGCCAAGGTACCGGGCGATATCCATGAGTTCTTTGGTATCCGACACGGCCTGCTTCCGTATCGAAGGATCTTTTGAAGTGAATGCGCCCTTGCCGTATTTCTTTACGCTGAAGTGATCCGGAATAATTGAAACCAGTTTAAGGCCTGTGCGCTCCAGATTGCGCTTTACCTGATCGACGTTTTGGGCGGTAATATGCCAATTGCTTACAAGCTCAACTCCCGTCACGCCCTGGACCGACGCTACGCGGTCGAACATTTCGTCCAGGCTGTAATCCCTGCCGTAGCCGCAGCCCATAAAGCGGTCGGAAAAGTTACCAACATTGCCCAGAATAATACTGTACCTTGCCATATAATACCTCCTATATTTAATTAAAGTTTAACGGACTCACGGATAATGATTTTTGCATTGATGACCATTTGACTGTTGGTGATGTCATGGCCGTCTATGCTATCCAATAATCTGGAAAAGCAGCTTTTGCCCAGCTGTGCCATGTTCTGTGCCACCGTTGTGAGAGGAGGGTAGGTATGAGCGGCAAATGTGGTATCATCGAACCCGACGATCCCGATGTCCTGGGGAATCCGATATCCCGCTTCATGCAATGAGGACATGATTCCTATAGCGATCAGATCGCTTGATGTCAGAAAGACCTCGGGCATCGAACGCTTTTCCGCAAGCAATTTGTCCATCATTTTTTTGCCGTTCAGTATCTTATTGAGCCGCAGGCTTTTATCGTTATAGATAAAGTCGCTCATGTAGGAAAGGCAGTTCTCTTCGATACCCATTTTAAATCCCATATAACGTTCTTTCATATTGGTCATCTCCAAATCCTCGGAGATAAACCCGATCTTTGTATATCCCGCTTTTGCAAGTTTTGCTATCAACCGGCGCATGACTCCGATATTGTCCGTAATGACGGTGGGGATCGAATGATTCAGCAGATATCTGTCACCCAGAACGACGGGAACTTTGCTGGCGGCATCAATTATGTATTTTTCATCTAGAAAACCGCCGAAAAATATTAAACCGCTTATACCGTCTTTTATGAATTTCTTGATATATTTTGTCTCGATTCGTTTTTCATGGCATGCTCCGCATACAACCGCCATATAATTATGCGCCCATGCTGCTTCACATATTGCCTGTATACAGCGGGAATAGAATTCATTTGATATATCGGGAACCAGTACAGCTACGGTTTTGCCTTTTGAAACATTATTCGGCGCAGCTTTTCTGTGCACATAGTTAAGCTGCTTAACGGCTTTTAAAACACGGCTGGTAGTTTCAGGTGAAATACTCGCCGTATGATTAAGAACATGGGATATTGTGGTGACCGATACACCCGTAGCCTGTGCTATATCTGCCATAGTAACGCATTTTCTTCTGAGAGTTTCCACTGAAAACACTCCCTTAACGAAAAACTATTATGGCTGCTGCTGAAATGTGAAATAATACTAAGCTTAACATTTATTAAATCTTTGCTGAGCTATATACTAATTGTAACAATATAATGTTTAAGTTACAAATAGTATTTAAAATTTGCGCTAATTTAAGTTAATTTTCATTGATATTTTTAATAGGACTTAGATTTTGAGAGTATTTGCATTAATAACTTTTATGCGGGGCGCAGCAGCAGGAATACTATATATCTTTATTGGTATCGCTTGTTGCCTGCAAAACTAAGGTTTATATTATATGGATGAAAATATGATTTTGTCAATAGCAATTTTTATCAGAAATTAGCGTTTTATGTCTTTATTAATTTTTTCCAGCATGGTAGAATCAATTTGTTCTTTGTTATTTTTTATTTGGGAGGGTTGTCAAAATGCGTTTGACGAAAAAGCCCTGTTATGAAACACGGGCCATTATGGAATATGTCGGTATGAGATTACAAGGTATCAGCGCTGGAAAACACGATGTGCCGTATGTACATCATAGAGATCTTCTGGAGCAATTTGTCCGGATATTGGATAATGAAGCATCTGCAGCTGGAATAGCTGATCAGATGCTGGTGCAGACGACCAGGCTCAGCAATTTTGATGTGGAAATGTCATTTATGTCGGGGAAGATCAAAAATTTTGCCGGTGAAATGACTTCGGTAAGCCAGGAAAATATGGCCATGGTCCAGCAGGTAACTGCAAGTATGGATCGGGTCAATCAATCCATCGGCGCGCAGAACGGTACGTTGAACACAATAACTGAAAAATCCAAGCAGTTGATTTCAATGAACAATAGCAGCATCGAGCAGCTTGCCGGTATTAATGTTTTGAAGGATGGCGTTGTAAAAGATGCTCAGGAAACGTCGGCAAAAATTGAAAACCTGCTGGAAATGATCGATAAGGTTAATGAAATTGTTGAGGGAGTAGAAAATATTGCGGGGCAGACCAATCTATTGGCTCTGAATGCTTCCATTGAGGCGGCCAGGGCAGGGCAGTACGGCCTTGGTTTTGCCGTGGTTGCCGATGAAATCAGAAAATTAGCTGATAATACCAGGACCAACCTGGAAGGAATGCGGAGCTTTATAGAATCCATCAATCAGGCCGCCACTGAGGGCAAGGAAAGTATGGTCAACACCCTTTCCTCCACTCTTGAAATCTCTGAGAAAATCGGTATTGTAAATGGATCTATCAATGAAAATGTAGAGAACCTGCAGGGGACGGTAGAGGAAATTGATAATCTGTCGTTAGCCATGAACGGTGTTACCGCCGCCACCGAGGAAATTAATGCGGCCATGAGGCATGCGGCGGAAGAGTCGGAAAAAATATCTGCTATGACCCAGGAGATCCTTTCTCAATCCGAGATATCTGCCAATTCTGCCGGTGTTATTGCTGAAATTGACAATGAATTTTCAAAGTTGTCGGGGCAGCTTAACAGGTTATTGTCGGGCGGTATTCATTCCATGAGCAATGAGCAGCTTTTGGAGCACATAGATATGGCGAAAGCAGCCCATTCCCAGTGGCTGAAAAAGCTGAGCAATATGATTCAGAAGCAGGAAATTGAACCGATACAGACCAATGGGCAAAAATGTGCTTTTGGTCATTTTTATCATCAGATTGATGTCCAGCATCCGGAGATTACCAATGAATGGAAGGAAATCGATAAATATCATGAGGATCTGCATGAGCAGGGCAAATATGCTGTAGAAGCCTTGAAAAATAGAAATATTGAAGAGGCGAGGACCTATTATAGCAAAGCGGAAGCCGATTCAAGGCAGATATTCGCGCTGATGGACTTTGTTGTGGATAAGGTCAATGGGCTTTCCAGAAAAAACATACAGGTTTTCAGAAATGCGGCGTCATGAATCTTTCCTATAATCCAATAAAAAATGTTCGGGCTTTAAGCCTGAACATTTTATTTTATTATGAAACAACAAGGTTCCCGGAAGCTTTACGGTTTCGTTCCGGATTTATGAAAATGATTTTTGATTGCATCAAAACTGTTCTGGCTTATGTCATGCTCAATTTTGCAGGCGTCTTCTCTTGCCGTTTCTTTATCAACGCCTAAGGATATTAAGTATTCGGTGAGAAGCTGATGCCGCTCATAAACTCTTTCGGCTATTTCCATGCCGCTGGGGGTCAGGGTGATATAGCCGTCTTTGTCCATATTGATATATCCGCTTTCGCGAAATTGTTTCATTGCATAGCTGATGCTGGGCTTTGAAAAGTTCATCTCATTTACGATATCGACTGAACGGACCTGCCCATTTCTCCTGTATAATACCAATATTGTTTCAAGATAGTTTTCCGCAGATTCGTGAATTTTCACAGAAAGTCCCCTTTGTATAAGCTTATATTTAGTATGTTAGCAGAACTTTGCCAAATATTCAAGAATTCCCGTAAAGAGTGTACAAAGACTATTGACATCAATAGTTCTAAAATGCTAAACTCAAATTGTAGGTTAGTTGAAGCTAACCAATTTATTTGAGATTGAGTTAGTTATAACTAACTTGAAACGGAATACAAATATAGCAAAAGCGCATTAAACCTAAGGAGGCAATGGGAATGAATACATTGAGATCTGTCCGTCCCGGCACTACCGCCACTGTTGTTAAATTGCACGGCGAGGGTGCTTTAAAGCGAAGAATTATGGATATGGGCATTACCAAGGGAACATCGATTTTTGTTCGTAAAGTTGCTCCTCTGGGGGATCCGATTGAAATAAATGTTCGAAATTATGAGCTTAGTCTGCGAAAATCGGATGCTGAAATGATTGAGATTAAATAGAGTACTTTTCGGGAAAGCCAAAAATTTTTACCCACGAGTTAGTCATGACAAACTTAGCGATTTGAGGAGGATCAGATAAATGGCAGTAAAAATAGCCCTTGCCGGAAATCCAAACAGCGGCAAGACAACTCTGTTTAACAATTTAACAGGGAGCTCCCAATATGTAGGGAACTGGCCCGGCGTCACCGTCGAGAAAAAAGAAGGAAGGGTTAAGGGAACAAAGGATATCATCATTCAGGATCTGCCCGGCATTTATTCCTTGTCGCCCTATACCCTGGAAGAGGTCGTAACCAGGAATTATCTCATTAACGAAAGACCTGATGCCATTTTAAATATAGTTGATGCCTCCAATATCGAAAGAAACCTTTATTTGACTACTCAGCTTATGGAGCTTGGTTTGCCCGTGGTAATTGCGCTGAACATGATGGACATTGTACGAAAAAATGGAGATATCATCAATGTTAAGAAGTTGTCGGAAGCCATCGGATGCCCCATCATAGAAGCCTCAGCCCTTAAAGGATACGGTTCTAAGGAGGCGGCGGAAAAAGCTGCCGAGCTGGCGGCAAAAGGCCAAAAATCAAAGCCAAGACATCAATTCAGCGATCGAGTCGAAGACGCGTTGAACAGTATTGAACGCCTTATTGGCGGCAAGGTGGAGGCGAGTCTTCTCCGATGGTATGCAATCAAGCTTTTTGAGCGGGACCAAAGGGTCATGGAAAAGCTCGGCCTGAACAGCGGTATGGCTGAAAGTATCGAGAAAATCATCAGCGCATGCGAAGCTTCCCTGGATGACGACAGTGAAAGCATTATTACAAACGAGCGCTACATATATATCGGAAAGGTCATTGAATCCTGCTACCGGAAGAAAAACAAGTCCCATATTACGGTTTCGGATAAAATTGACAAGATTGTTACCAACCGGTATTTGGCTTTTCCTATATTTGCCGCTGTGATGTTTCTGGTCTATTATTTATCCATATCAACCATTGGAAGTTGGGCTACCGACTGGGTAAACGATACTCTGTTCGGTGAAATAATCTCTCCTGCCGTATCTGGTTTTCTTGTATCAATCAACTGTGCACCGTGGCTTATTTCACTTGTCGCAGACGGTATTGTAGGCGGTGTGGGAGCGGTTTTAGGATTCCTGCCGCAGATGTTGGTGCTGTTTTTCTTCCTGTCCATTCTAGAGGATTGCGGATACATGGCTCGAATTGCCTTTATCATGGATAGAATCTTCCGCAAATTCGGACTTTCCGGAAAATCCTTTATACCCATGCTTATAGCGACAGGCTGCGGTGTTCCCGGCGTCATGGCCTCCCGAACGGTTGAAAATGAGAGCGACCGCAAAATAACCATTATGACGACTACCTTTATGCCTTGCGGTGCAAAGCTGCCCATCATTGCCTTAATTGCCGGTGCTTTATTCAGCGGATCGGTATGGGTTGCGCCGGCCGCTTATTTTACGGGTATTGCCGCCATCATCCTGTCAGGAATCATTTTGAAAAAGATGAAGGCCTTTGCGGGGGAGGCTTCCCCCTTTGTGATGGAGCTGCCTCCCTATCATATGCCAAGCCCGAAAAATGTGCTGCTTCACATGTGGGATCGAGGAAAATCTTTTATAAAAAAAGCCGGTACCATTATTTTGCTGGCCAGTGTGCTTATATGGTTCCTGAGTAATTTAAGCTGGTCTTTTCAAATGGTGGAAGATGCCGATGAATCCATTCTTGCTTCCCTTGGAGGTTTTCTGGCCCCTGTTTTCGCTCCGCTGGGCTGGGGAGATTGGAAATCGACGGTTGCGGTATTCACCGGGCTGGTCGCAAAAGAAAATGTAGTCAGCACCTTTGGCGTGCTGTACGGATTTTCTGAGATCGCGGAAAACGGTGCGGAAATATGGCCTGTTCTCCAGGCGGTTTATACACCCCTTGCGGCATTCTCTTTCCTGATTTTCAATCTTTTGTGCGCTCCGTGTTTTGCCGCCATTGGGGCTATTAGAAGGGAAATGGGCTCTGCCAGGTGGACATGGATTGCCGTAGGCTATCAGACCGGACTTGCCTATGCCGTCTCCCTATGTATCTATCAGATTGGTATGCTGGTCACGAAAAACAGCTTCGTAATTGGAACACTGGCTGCCTTCGGCGTTATATTGCTGATAGTGTATATGCTTTTAAGGCCTGCCAGCAAGACCGGGAAAGATGCGGTCAGGGTTCTGGATTCTTTAAAAATATGAGGAGGGAAATTTTATGGGTACTTATATCGTCGGCACATTGGTTTTTGGACTTATTGTGTTCATCTGCGTGCGTTTATACAAGAATAAACAGAGCGGAAATAGCTGCGGCAGCTGTGGAGGCTGCTCAAATTCAGCCCATTGCAAAGGACATGAAAATAGTTAAAATATTTTAAAAGCCACCAACGGCCCTACAATCTATTCCCGTTGCTTTACAGGTGTGTTATTTTATCGCTGCTATCGTTATTTTATGCCGATATTATATTCCTTGAAATGTCATAGCTTTTGTGCTAAAATAAAATAAAATTAACAGACAAGAAGTCTGAAAGCCTTGAACAGCTTTAATTGATAATGATACCACGAAGGTATTTACTTTCCACAGGAAGGTTTATCTCGTGGTTTTTTTGTGTTTTTTTAATCTATAACTGAATTTATCGGAGGGAAATATGAAAAAGTCGAAAACAAAGAAAATGGTAATTTCGGGGTTGTTGCTTGCTCTGGGTCTTGTTCTTCCTTTCTTGACGGCGCAGGTTCCCAGCATAGGCAGTAAGCTTTTGCCCATGCATATTCCTGTTCTGCTGGCAGGCTTTATATGCGGCTGGCCATATGGCCTGGTCATTGGTTTTATAGTACCTTTGTTTCGCAGCGCGCTTTTCGGGATGCCGCCCATGTTTCCTACTGCCGCTGCCATGGCTTTCGAGCTTGCTGCTTATGGTTTTATGTCGGGCCTTACATATAAAATACTGCCAAAAAAGAATGTTTATATTTATATTTCTTTAATCATATCCATGATCTTTGGAAGAGTTGTATGGGGCATAGCCAGTGCTTTCCTATATGGGCTGGGCGGTAAGGTGTTTACTTGGCTGCTTTTTATAAGCGGTGCATTTATTAATGCGATTCCGGGAATCATCATACAAATTGTATTCATTCCTATTATCCTTTTAGCGTTAAAAAAAGGAAGAATCGCAGAATGAATGAGGCCTTGGTAAGAAAACTGCTCCTGGAACAGTATAAAAGGTATCCTAAAATGCAGATCCAGGATATGGTTAAGCTGATTTTTCAAAGTGAGTTTGCCGGGGGACACCTGATTCAGAGTGAAGAGGATAGTCTCCGCCGCCTCCAGGCGGAATTCGAGTCATTGAGTTTCAACGAAGGCCATCAAAGCCCCTTGCTGTTTGAGGAGATCGGAAATGGGCTTTGCAGGTTAAATCTTAGAGCCTTAAAAGATTCGGACATAAATTTGAGGACCGTCAACCGCTTTTTTGTATGCACAGCCAATCAGGCAGCGGGGAGTATCCAATCCTTTGAAGCGGAATTGGACATTTTCAGAAAGTGCTGCCGGGATAAGGAGCTGCCTTATTTGCCCGGGGAGGTGGAGGCTTATCTTTTACACTATAAAAATCAGGGCTTTCCGGCGGTTAGTCACAGTGCCTCCTTTAGAGCCCATTATCAGCCTGCATACCGTATCGTAAAATCAGGGCACGTCAAATATTTTAAGGTGTTTTGTGAAATAGATGCATTGCTGAAAACCCATGAAAGCATCAACCTTGCCATCGATGGAAACAGCGGGGCAGGGAAAAGCTCGCTGGCTGCCTTCATAAATGAAATCTATGACGGCAATATTTTCCACATGGATGACTTTTTCTTAAGGCCTGAGCTCAAAACAGAAAGCCGGATGAAAGAAGTCGGGGGAAATGTTGATTATGTCCGTTTTAAAGAGGAGGTCGTGGCCGGGCTGAAGACAGGAAGGGAATTTCAATATCGGATTTACGACTGCAGGCGGAGGACGCTTGGGAATTCTATTAGAGTTGTACCGAAAAAACTCAATATCATAGAGGGGTCATACAGTATGCATCCCACTCTGGCAGATTATTACAATCTGAAAATATTTTTGCGTATTGATGCGAAGGAGCAAAGCAGAAGAATCCTTCAAAGAAATGGGCCCGTTATGCACAGAAGCTTTATAGAGGAGTGGATACCAAAGGAGAACCAATATTTTGACCGGTTGAAAATTGAGGACCAATGTGATTTCGTCTTCATAAATAATTGATATATGCCTCCCGTTATATTAACATATTATTTTGATGCCGGTTTTGGCGGCGTTAATGAATGCGGGAGGTTTATTTATGAAAATGTTCCTTGACTGTTTGCCCTGTTCCCTAAGGCAGGCCCTGGAGGCAGGCCGGATGGCAACAGACAGACCTGAATTGCAGGAAAAGATACTGGAAGATTCCCTCAAGATTCTTTCCGGCTATAAGAATTATAGGTGTTCGCCCGACATGGCAAGAGATATTCACCTGGCTGTAAAGGAAATAACAGGGATATCGGACCCCTATGAAAGTATTAAAAAAAGGGATATCCAGTCTGCAAAAAATGTATATCCCATTCTTGTGCGCTTTTTACAGGAGAAAGGGAATAGCCTTTACTGGGCCCTGAAAATAGCGGCAACAGGGAATATTATTGATTCGGCAGTCTATCATAGTGACAGGGATATTGAAGAATGCTTGGAGAAGGAGCTTCAAAAAGAGTTTAATATTTGTGATATCGGTATCCTGGAAGAGAAGCTGAAAACCGCAAAAAATCTATTAGTTATTGCGGATAATGCGGGTGAAACAGTATTTGACCGCATTCTGGCGGAGCATTTTAAGCATTTGGATATTACCTACGCCGTCAGAAGCGGGCCAATTATTAATGACGCAACCGTGCAGGATGCCCTTGCTTCGGGGCTGGGTGACTGCACCCGGGTAATTTCCACCGGCTGCAGTACGCCGGGTGTCATTCTGGAAGAAACCAGCCGGGAATTTATGGAGGTATTTAATAGCGCCGACATTGTATTCAGCAAGGGCCAGGGCAATTTTGAGGCCATCTCTGATCCCGGAAGGCCGCTGTTTTATCTTTTAAAGGCCAAATGCACCGTCATCGCCCGAGAGTTTGGTGTCGCTTTAAATGAATATATTTTTAAATATATAGGAATATAGGACCGGTAAAGGCCTAAATTTCCGGAGAATTAAGAATCGGGGCTGATTAAAAAAACGACCTTTTAAAGAGCGGGGGGAGTGATTCCATGATCATAAAAACCTTGGTTGAAAATACTTCAAAAACCGGTGAATTGAAGAGTGAACACGGGCTTAGCCTGTATATTGAAACGAAAAAACACAAGCTGCTGTTTGATACCGGTTCGAGTGAACTCTATTCTGTAAATGCAGCAAAGATGGGTGTTGATTTAGCAAAAGTGGATATTGCCGTCATTTCTCATGGGCATTACGACCATGGCGGCGGGCTGGAAACTTTCCTTAAAATCAACAAAAAGGCAAAGATCTATATGCATCGTAATTCGTTGGGCAAGTACTATTCCAACAGCTCCAGCGGAGAAAAAGAGTATATCGGCCTGAATGAAGGGCTGGCTGATAGCGGACGCTTTATATTTACCAAGGAGAGGTCTATAATTGATGAAGGGCTGGAATTATTCTCAGGGGTAAAGGGGAATCAATTTAACCCCTCAGGAAACAAGGACTTATTTAAATTGTCCGGCGGGACTATTACGGAAGATGATTTTGACCACGAACAGAGCCTGATTATAAAAGAAGGGGAAAAGACAGTTTTGTTGGCGGGCTGTGCCCATACCGGGATTGTGAACATCATGGAGTATTTCAGGAAAGAAAAAGGCTTCATGCCAAGCTGTGTAATCGGAGGATTTCATCTCTATAATTGCGCCTCAGGCGAAAGCGAGGATCCTGCTGTTGTGGGGGAAATCGGCGCTTACCTGCTTCGTTCGGGAGCCAGGTGCTATACCTGCCACTGTACCGGCATGGAATCCTATCACGAATTGAAAGCTGTTATGGGGGAGAATATAAATTATCTTTCAACAGGTGATCAGTTATTATTATGAATACAACAAGGTTCCCATTATAAATTCGAAGGAGTTAAAGCAATGAGTGAAAATTGCAATCATAGCTGCAGCAGCTGCGCAGAAAGCTGCTCTGAGAGGAAAGAGGCAAAGACGGATTTTTCCGAGCAGCCCCATCATTTAAGCAATATTAAAAAAGTGATCGGAATTGTCAGCGGCAAAGGCGGCGTCGGTAAATCCCTCGTTACTTCCATGCTGGCAGTGACCATGAACAGAAGGGGATACCATACGGCTGTTCTTGATGCCGATGTAACAGGTCCTTCCATACCAAAGGCTTTCGGCATCAAGGAGAAGGCAAAGGGAAGCGAGCTTGGCATATTCCCGGTCAAGAGCAAGACGGGCATAGACATCATGTCCATAAACCTGCTTTTGGAGCATGATACCGATCCGGTAGTCTGGAGGGGCCCCATCATCGGCAATACGGTAAAACAGTTCTGGACCGACATCATATGGACGGATGTGGACTTCATGTTCATTGATATGCCTCCGGGAACCGGAGATGTTCCCCTTACAGTGTTCCAATCCATACCCATTGACGGAATTATCATAGTCACCTCCCCTCAGGAGCTGGTTTCAATGATCGTGTCCAAAGCTGTTAAAATGGCGGAAATGATGAATATACCAATTCTTGGGCTGGTTGAGAATATGTCGTATTTTAAATGTCCCGATAACCAAAAGGAGTACAAGATTTTCGGAGACAGCCATATTGATGAAATCGCCGGGCAGCACAATTTACAGGTTCTTGGAAAGCTGCCCATTGATCCTAAAATAGCGGCAGCCTGCGATAAAGGAGTTATCGAGCTCTATGAAGGCAATTGGCTTGATGCGGCCGCCGATATAGTGGAAAAAATAGAGGACCGCAAATAAATCTGTTTTGATTAGAGTATTAATACCAAAGGCTAAAGCCAAAAGCCTCCGCCAGTCCGGAGGCTTTTGGCTTATAGGCGTTAGCCTTTTTGCCGGCAGTTTTTTATCAAAACAAATAAACCGTCCGCTATGGGGAAATGATTAAGATATCAAAAGACACCTTACACCGAAAAAATCGGCATAGAGTTAAATTCATGCGGAAACGGGTAAAACTTTATTATGACTGCATAAGGGAAAAACAAAGAACTTCGGGGATTTTATTACTTGGTAGTATGGCTAAATGAAGTATAATAGTTTTTAGAGGAGTTTCATGGATCGTTTTTTGGAAGCATTAGAACAATTTTGGAATGGGTTTTTATCAGGAATCGCGGATCTGCCGGCAATCATAACAGGCTTCTATTCACAATTTGATGAAGGCCGGGCAGTTTTTACGCTGGTCACACGCTGGCTCCTTCCAATATTGGCGATTATTATATTTATACGCTGCATATTGCCACTGATCCAATATAGAGATCAAAATAAGACATGGGGATATCTGTGCTCCAAAGATGGGACCAGGATGCCCCTTAGGCATTGGGAGAATTCCATTGGAAGGAGCAAGCTTTCCGATATCGTGATTAATCTCTCCTTCGTTTCCCGCTGCCACGCCGTACTCACTTTTTGCGAGGGAGTCTGGTCCATCGCAGATCTGGGTTCGAAGGGCGGGGTAGAGGTCAACGGAAAAAAGATCGAAAAGCAGGAAAGAGTAGAGGCAGGCGATACCATCTCCTTTGCGGGAGCGGAAATGAAGCTGCTTCCGGCAGACGGTGAAACGGCTTCGGCCGGGCTTGAAGGGCCTGAAAAAAAGATGCCCCTGGCCCCAAAAATCAATTCGGGCATGACCCTGCTGCTGATTCTTGTTTTTCAAATTCTAGGAGGGATTCAGCTCAGCTTTTCCATGGGAGACCAATTGAACCGGGCTGTTCCGGTGACTTTTCTCCTGTTCCTTATTGTAGAATGCGTATATTATCTGATTATGCGGATTTTCAGCAGGAGATATTTTGAATTGGAGCTGCTTTGCTATTTTCTTTGTGGAATGGACCTCCTGATTGTGGCCTCGGCAGCGCCGAGTTCTCTTCTTAAACAGTTTGCGGCGATTTTAGCAGGGATGCTGGCCTATACCTTGCTGTGGATACTGCTTCGGGACCTGGCACTGGCTCGCAAGCTCAAATATATGATGGTCTCAGTCGCTCTTGTACTGCTGGTGTTAAATCTCGTGATCGGGGAGACCCGCTTTGGTGCAAAGAACTGGATTAATCTTGGGTTTGTAACCTTTCAGCCCCTGGAATTCGTAAAGGTCGCTTTTGTCATGGCCGGGGCCGCCACACTGGACAAGCTCCTTACGGCGCGAAATTTAACGGCCTTCATTGCATTTTCGGGCAGCTGCATCGGCGCGCTGATTCTTATGCGGGATTTCGGTACGGCGGTTATTTTCTTTGGGACCTTTTTGATCATTGCGTTCATGCGCTCCGGAGACGTAAGAACCATTGCTTTTATATCCGCCGGGGCCGTGCTCGGCGCCATTGCGGTGGTCTCCTTTATGCCTTATGTGGCGTCCCGGTTTGAGGCTTGGGGACATGTCTGGGAATATGCGGATACTTCCGGCTACCAGCAGACCCGTACCATGATTGCCGCCGCCAGCGGGGGCCTTCTGGGCACGGGCGGCGGAAACGGATATTTGATCAATATTGCCGCTGCCGATACGGACCTGGTATTTGGAGTGATTTGTGAGGAATGGGGACTGCTGATCGCCATTACAGTAGTCCTCATAGAAGCTTTTTTCGCCGCATTTTCAGCGCTTTTAACAAAAAGCTGCCGTTCCTCTTTTTATGCCATTGCCGCATGCGGAGCCGCTTCTATATTTTTGATTCAAACGACTCTAAATGTATTCGGATCAGTTGATATTCTGCCCCTCACCGGTGTGACCCTGCCCTTTGTATCCAACGGCGGTACATCCATGGTAGCCTCATGGGGGCTTCTTGCATTTATCAAAGCCGCGGATGAACGGCTAAGGCCGGCAAAACTGGTTGGAAGTACCGGAAAAGGGAGGGGAATATGAAGGTTTTGTCAAGACGTGCGAAGGTTATGCTGGTTTTTTCGCTGGTGGTGGTATCGGGCCTTCTGTTTTTTACTGCCAGATATATAAACCGCGCTCCCGCATGGGCGCAGTATCCCACTAATAGACATTTTTTTAAAGACGGCCGGCTGATATTGTCGGGCACCATCTATGACCGCACAGGAAAGCCCCTTCTTCAGACTGAGGAAGGCACCATAAAATTTAATAGCAATCAATTGGTTCGTACTGCTATGATGCATGCCACCGGGGACTTGTACGGCAATGTGGTAACCGGTGCCCAAGTGGTCTTTGGAGAGCGGTTAACCGGATGGGATTTTCTAAACGGCGCCTATCATTTTAATAAGCAGGCAGGAAATAATTTGACTCTGACCCTGGACGCCGGCCTATGCGCGGAGGCTTATAATGCGCTGAGCGGCCGCAAAGGAACCGTGGGCGTCTATAATTATCAAACAGGCGAGCTTCTCTGTATGGTCAGCAGCCCAAGCTTTGATCCTCAAAATCCTCCGGATGTGGCGAAAAATCCTGAAAAATATGAAGGTGTATACATCAACCGGCTGCTATCCGCCTCCTATACGCCCGGTTCCGTATTTAAGCTGGTCACAGCCTCTGCTGCCATAGATCTTCTGAAAGACATCGATCAAACAGTCTATCATTGCGACGGCGCCCTGGATATAGGGGGGGATAAGGTCACATGCCCGGAGGCCCATGGGGATGTTACACTGGAAAAGGCCCTTGCCAAATCGTGCAATGTGGCCTTTGCAGAGATTACCCTGAAGCTGGGCAAAGAAAACCTTCAGAATTACGCTGATAAGGCCGGCCTCAATGCAAGCTTGGATGTAGACGGCATGAAAACAGCAAAAGGCGTCGTCAAATTGACCGATGCCCAAGGGGCCAATCTTGCATGGGCAGGAATCGGACAATACAGCGATATGGTAAATCCATTAAATTTTATGGCCTTTGTTGGAGCTATAGCCAATGACGGTGTCCGGGTTTCTCCCTCCATAGTCCTTGAAAAAGGCGCTTTTTCTGGGATGGCCTATTCTGTGGGCGGCAGCAAACGCATACTTAGTGCCGGGACCGCAAAGACCCTGGGGGAGATGATGCGGAATAATGTGATCAGTGAATATGGTGAGAGTAATTACAGCGGACTTGAGCTCTGCGCAAAAACCGGAACAGCCGAGGTAGGCAAGGATAAAAGACCCCATTCCTGGTTCGTGGGCTATATGGACCGGGAAGATTTTCCTCTTGCGTTTGTGGTCGTCGTTGAAAATGGCGGCTCGGGCGGCAAAGTGGCAGGGCCCGTGGCTGCAAGGGTCCTCAGAGCCGCGGTGAAAAATGCTGTCAAATGAGTAAAAACATCACAATTATTTATCGTCAAAAAGCTTAAAAATCTTCTAAAATTTTACTGACTATTGTGTGAATAACCAATAGCAACAGAAGGTGTAAAATGGTAAGATATACTTGTTAAATAATTAACGTTAATTTATTAACGTTAACAACTTGACAATAGATGTTTTAAAAGAACTCTACTCCATAAGCTAAAATGGCTAGAGCGGGTAGAGGTTATTTTAAAAGCTAAGTGTTAATAATTTAACAAGCATGGATGGGAGGAAAACTGATATGATGGGTCAAAAAAATGTTCAAATCATCGACAGAGTTGAAGCCCTTGAGACGGCTCTGAAAGCAGCTAAAGAAGCACAACGGGTTTTCTCGAGCTACTCTCAGGAACAAGTGGATAAAATTTTTCTGGCTGCGGCCAGCGCTGCAAACAAGGAAAGAATTTCCCTTTCCAAAATGGCGGTGGACGAGACGGGTATGGGTGTCGCTGAAGACAAAGTAATCAAAAACCATTATGCATCCGAATATATTTATAATGCCTATAAGAACACAAAGACCTGCGGCGTTCTGGAAGAAGACAAAGCCTACGGTGTCAAGAAAATTGCCGAGCCACTGGGTGTGATAGCTGCTGTCATTCCTACTACAAATCCTACCTCAACAGCAATTTTCAAGACCCTCTTGGCGCTTAAAACCAGAAACGGCATTATCATCAGTCCCCATCCGAGGGCGAAGAACTGTACCATCGCTGCGGCAAAAATTGTTCTGGAAGCGGCGGTTGCAGCAGGTGCCCCCGAGGGCATTATTAACTGGATCGACGTGCCTTCGCTGGAAATGACCAATCTCTTAATGAAAGAGGCCGATATTATTCTGGCAACGGGAGGCCCCGGAATGGTCAAGGCTGCATATTCGTCCGGAAAGCCTGCAATAGGGGTAGGTCCTGGAAACACACCTGCCATCATTGATGATTCCGCCGATATTCTCCTTGCAGTCAACTCGATCATCCACTCCAAGACCTTTGATAACGGCATGATCTGTGCTTCCGAGCAGTCTGTTATTGTAATTGATGAAATATATGATAAAGTAAAAGAAGAGTTCATTAAACGGGGCTGCTATTTCCTGCGTGATCAGGAGATCGAAAAGGTACGAAAGACCATCATTATCAACGGAGCCCTCAATTCAAAAATAGTGGGCCAGTCGGCTTATAAAATTGCTTCACTGGCAGGCGTGACCGTTCCTGAAGCGACAAAAATCTTAATCGGCGAAGTGGAAAGCGTTGATATTTCAGAAGAATTTGCCCATGAAAAACTTTCGCCGGTGCTGGCCATGTACCGGGCTAAGAATTTTGATCAGGCCATGGATAAGGCGGAGCAATTGATTGCCGACGGCGGCTACGGGCATACAGCCTCTGTATACTTAAATACAGTGGCGGAACCAGCAAAGCTCAATAAGTTCTCCGAACGCATGAAGACATGCAGAATTCTTGTAAATACACCGTCATCTTTTGGCGGAATCGGCGATTTGTATAATTTCAAGCTTGCACCTTCACTCACTTTAGGCTGCGGCTCATGGGGAGGCAATTCGGTTTCTGAGAATGTCGGCGTCAAGCATCTTATCAATATAAAAACTGTTGCTGAAAGGAGAGAGAACATGCTTTGGTTCAGAACTCCCCAAAAGGTATATATTAAGAAAGGCTGCCTGCCCGTAGCACTGGATGAGCTGAAAAATGTCATGGGCAAGAAAAAGGCCTTTATCGTGACCGATACTTTTCTCTATAAGAATGGCTATACAAAAGGCATTACCGATAAACTGGATGAAATGGGAATACTCCACACGACCTTCTTTGATGTGGCGCCCGATCCAACCCTTGAATGCGCCAAGAAGGGCGCGGCTCAAATGACCGAATTCCAGCCGGATTGCATTATTGCGGTGGGCGGCGGCTCGGCAATGGATGCCGGCAAAATTATGTGGGTTCTATATGAGCACCCGGAGGCTGACTTCATGGATATGGCTATGCGTTTTGTGGATATCCGCAAACGTGTATACACCTTCCCCAAAATGGGTGAAAAAGCCTTCTTTATTGCAGTTCCCACATCCGCCGGAACAGGTTCTGAGGTGACACCTTTTGCAGTCATCACAGATGAAAAAACGGGAGTCAAATATCCCCTTGCAGATTATGAGCTGATGCCCAATATGGCAATTGTCGATGCGGATATGATGATGAATATGCCGAAGGGACTTACGGCGGCATCGGGTATTGACGCTATGACCCACGCCCTTGAGGCTTATGCGGCCATGCTTGCAACCGATTATACCGATGCTATTGCCCTGAAAGCTGTAAAAACAATTTTTGAATATTTGCCGAGAGCTTACGAAAACGGAGCTTCCGATCCTGCGGCAAGGGAAAAGATGGCCAATGCTTCTACCATGGCCGGTATGGCATTTGCAAACGCATTTTTGGGTGTCTGTCATTCCATGGCACATAAACTGGGCGCTTTCCACCACCTGCCCCATGGTATCGCCAATGCGCTTATGATCAATGAAGTTCTTCGGTTTAACGCAGCGGAGATCCCTGCAAAGATGGGCACTTTCCCCCAGTACGACCATCCCCACACCTTAGCCAGATATGCAGAAATTGCTGATTATGCGGGAATCAAGGGTAAGAACGATCAAGAAAAGCTGGATAATTTCATAAAAGCCCTAGATGAACTGAAAGCTAAAATTGGCATCAAGAAAACCATTCGTGACTACGGCATTGACGAAAAAGACTTCCTGGACAGACTGGATGCAATGGTTGAACAGGCCTTCGATGACCAATGCACGGGCGCTAACCCGCGCTACCCCTTGATGAGCGAAATAAAAGAAATGTATTTAAGGGCATATTACGGAGAATAAGGAGGAATGGTTCATGAAACTGGAGCAAGTCATTGCAGTGAGACCTAATAAGAAGGTGTTTCGAGACGGCAACATGGCGATTAAAGTGTTTGACGAGAGCTTTTTAAAATCCGACATACTCAATGAGGCTTTAAATCACGCGAGAGTAGAAGAGTCCGGCCTGCCTGTTCCCAAATTGCTGGAAGTAACCAAAATTGGGGGGAAATGGGCTATTGTCATGGACTTTATCCAGGGAAAGACGCTTGCAAAGCTGATGGAGGAAAATCCTGATAAGCTGGAAGAGTATATGAACCGTTTTGTTGATATTCAACTGATGATCCATAGCAAGAAAGCACCTCTTCTAAATAGGATCAGAGACAAGATGAATCGCAAAATTTCGGAATCGGGCCTGGATGCTACTACCAGATACGAACTGCACACACGGCTTGAGAGCATGCCGAAGCACACAAAGATCTGCCACGGTGATTTCAATCCCAGCAATATCATTGTGGGTGATGACGGGGTCGATTACATCATTGACTGGTCCCACGCGACACAGGGCAATGCCAGCTCGGATACTGCAAGAACTTACCTTCTGTTCTGTCTATCGGGTGATATGAAAGTGGCCGAGCTGTATATGAAGATTTTCTGTAAAAAGAGTGACACCGCAAGACAGTATGTAGAACGATGGCTCCCCATTGTTGCGGCTTCCCAGCTTGTCAAGGGCAAGCCGGAAGAAAAAGAATTCCTGATGAGATGGACGAATGTCATCGACTACGAATAAATAAATTTTGGGGACATTCCTCCAAAGCGTTTTCGCCGGAAGAATGTCCCCTTTTATGTGTGCCCGGTGGGCATACGGTCTAATGGGTGAAAGTCCCTAACCCGCCCGGTAGTGGGAAGGATACAGCAAAAGCCAAGGGTGTCCTCTGCGAGGGGGAATTAGATGTAAGATGCCAAGAGAATATTATAACCCTAATCCTCCAGATTTGTTTTTGTTATGACGGTAATAAGTCCATACCTTTCTATAGAATCTGTTCATGCTCATTGTGCCGTTAAAAGATTTTGTCTCTCCTAAACAAACCAAAATAGGCGTTTCTTTATCATGTAGCACTAGATAATAGAACCCATAATACTCAAGAAATCCAAGAGTATTTCTTCCATTTTTTTCGGCTTCGGTGAGCTGATAGTTAAGATCCGTCCAGAAAGTTTTTTCAAGGTATGCTGGCCTATGCTCTGCCCTTTCAGTTTTGGTAACATTTAGCTGAAATTTATTATTACCACGTACGACTGTTCCTGCATCCAGTATTTTAAACCCATCGTCACCCACCTTTAACCTCTTAAATTCCCATTGATCGTTTCCTATATAGTTGTATTTCAAGATTGGACTTTTGGGCCGGGAAAGAAGCTTAAACCCAATAAAGCAACTTACTCCAAGCAATATAATTATGATCAAAAAGTTAAACCTTGAGGATTTTGTATGGTTCATATTATTTGCCTCTAACAGATATTTTTCTTATTTATGCACCAACTTTCGGTCAAGACTAATCAATATAAACATGATCATTCAAATATGAAGGTGGGTATGGTGTATCAGGATTAATTTCATATGTAATTGCGACATCATTACTACCCCATGAGTCGTTTGTGTATAGCGTATATATTTTGTTATTGACTGAGATCGTTTCCAATCGATAACCATGTATTGTTTGAACGTGCCCATCCGTGCCAAGAGTAATAGGCGTGTTAACATTTATTTTGGACTTTACTGTATTAAAACTGTAACTACATGAATATGCTGTACCACTGAGAGAATGGGTTGATAAATAATTAGTTATTCCATTTCTTAAGCTATCCAAATTAACGCCTTTCCCAGTAAAGCCGGAGATATATATAATTTCTCCTTCAGGATCTGAATGGTTTGCACGTAATTTGCCCATATATTCTAAAACAATATATGCTGATGTTGGCCCACAATAGCTACTTACCCAGGCTGTCGATAATGAACCGTAAAGGTCACGTTGCGATGCACTGCTTGTAATAGAGAAAGATTTTTTTGCGCTATCTAATTCTTTCAGCTTTTCAGAAATACTTTTACTGTTTTTTGATGAAGCCCTATATTGTGTAAATTTTGCAACTTTTTTAATTAACTCAGACTCTGAAACTTCGGAATGATCGAGTGTGTGAATGAAATTTGAGCCAGATTTGATAAAATAATTAAATGGGCCTCCATAATAGCAATTACCTTTTTGTCCAAAGTAAGGACTAGAATTTGTTAATGAATATTCATAAATTCTATTATTGGGGGTATCTACAATTGCATAGCCACCGGTAGAAAACGTATAACAAGTTGCAATAGTTTGGCTGGTATTAATATCTCTTAATTTGATATGAGCTGTGGTATTTACATTTATTTTCTCATTAAAAGAAATGTAACTTTCAACGTACTGAGAATTAGGATCCATATATGCATTTGAAGAAGGTGAAGCGATCAGGAAAATAATTGCTAATGAAAGAAGCATACATAGTAATTTTTTTATAATTATCCGTCCTCCCAATTTTATAAAAGTATTTTGATTTAGATTTTGTTTAAGTCAACCTTATTTAAAAAGATGTATTAAAGGCAAAAAATACCTATGCAAGTCTTAAGCAGCGATAAACAAATGTTTACCGACCACCCCCTTGATCTTAAATTTTAGATGTATTATTAGTGCGCCGCACAATACAACTTAATAATAATCCAAATAGTGTGTAAAAAATGTTATATTTTGCGATTTAAAAAATAATTTATAAATTACTGTTTTGGTTGTGCGTATAGTGAAGGTCCATCCATTATATGTTAAACGGTTTCCAATATTATCATAAGTGATGGCTTTTCCGTGATAGCTGGCAAGCTGTAGCTTTCCAAACGGTACCATAGGTATAATTATATGCGTTGAACAGTTCTGTGGGATTTGTATAGTCATATTCTTCCTTGGATAGTATGTTTCCTCCATTGTCATAATTGTAAATTATGCTTTGACTTTGTCGTAAAAGGTGGTAGAATACAGATAAATATACAAGATTACATTAGTCTACAGTGTACTGGTTGCCAGGATTCCCCTTGGACGTACCATAAATACATGAAATATGCGGCCCTCATGCGACTTTAGGCTATTTAGGCAGCCAGAAATTAACATGAAGGAGTAAACATCATGAAAGCAGTATATTTGGAAAAACCTTGGGAGATTAGTATCGCGGATATTGAGCAAAGACCGTTAAGAGAGGGAGAAGCCCTTCTGAAAATCCGTGCTGCAGGTATCTGCGGCAGTGATATTGGCGCGTTTCGCGGAACCAATGGACTGGTGAGTTATCCCCGGATTATTGGTCATGAATTAGCCGGTGAAATCATTTCAATTCCTGAAAATAATAAAAAAGGGCTAAAAGCCGGCGATAAGGTTATTGCAGATCCCTACCTTTTTTGTGGGCATTGCTATCCATGCTCTATTGGAAGAACGAACTGCTGCACGGATCTAAAGGTGCTGGGAGTCCATATCGACGGCGGTATGTCGGAGACTTTCGCTCATCCGGCAGATATGCTGGTTAAAGTTCCCGACGATATGCCATGGGAAATCATACCTTTGGCAGAGCCTTTGACCATTGCTCTTCATGGACTGCACCGGCTCGGACTGAAAGCCGGAGAGCATATTGCCATCAATGGCGCCGGGCCTATCGGTCTTCTGGCTGCCATGAGTGCTCTCCATTATGGCGCCGAGCCTATTGTCATCGATTTGGTAGATGAGAGGCTGGATTTTGCAAAGACACTGGGCGTTAAGCATACCATTAATTTGATGAAAGAATCTCTGGTAGAAAAGATCGCGGAATACACGGGAGGCAGGATGGCCGAATGTATCATGGAGGCTTCTGGAGCCAATTCTGCCATTCGTGCCACATTGGATATAGTCAGTCATGCGGGAAGAATCATATTCACCGGCTGGCCTAAGAAGGAAACATTGTTGCCGACAGACCTCATTACGAAGAAGGAAATAGATATCCGGGGGTCCAGAACCAGTGCCGGAGAGTTCGAAGAAGCTGTCGAACTGATCTATACCAGAAAGGTGGATGTCCGCCGGATTCTAACCAAAGTAATCAATGTGGAGGACGCCCCGGATACCATTCGCGATATTGAAAAGAACCCCGGAAATTATTTAAAAGTCAATGTATTGTTTTAAGTCAGGAATAGCGCTGATTTGAACAAATCAGCCTTGCTTTTTGCAAGACCGTGCACGTTCACTATTTTTTACAAGACCGTGCACGAACACTATAATGATATTATCTATGTGTTACACATAATAATATAATAAAAATTTCTAGGAGGAAAACCAATGAAAAGAATTCTATCACTCGTTCTCTGCCTAGCGATGCTACTAGCCGTCGGCTGTACTTCTGCACCACCTGCAGAGACCAAACCAGCAGGAACAAATGATCCTGCTGCATCAAACCCCGACGGAGGATTCGACACCAAGTACGAATGGTCCCTGGCTACCACTTATGCAAGCGGCGATTCTGCAACTTTAGCCTATAAGAAATTCGCTGAGCTTGTTGACGAGAAGACCGGCGGCGCTGTTAAGGTGACCGTATTCTCTGATGGCGCCCTTGGCGGTGAGAATGACACCATTCAGGCCATCAGTGCTAATGAGCTGGAGTTTGTAGGCTCCGGCACCGGCCCTGTCTTTCTCTATACGCCGGAATATAGTTTCTTAATGGGTGTGTTTCTCTTTGATACCTATGAAGAATACACAAACTGCTGGGAAAGCAGCCTGATGGATGACTGCCGCGACATCCTTGCTAAAGATTATAATATCGCTAATATGGGAGGCTTCGGCTACCGCGGCTACCGCAACTATATCGCTGGAAAGAAGTTCACAAACCAGCAAGAATTCGCCGCTGCAAAAATGACTATGCGTATGAATTCCAACCCCAACTGGATGGAAAGCTGGAACAATCTTGGCAGCACCTGCGTAACCATCGCTTTGGGCGAACTCTACTCCGCTATGCAGAACGGCACCGTTCAAGCGGCAGAAGGTCCCTGGACCCAGTCTACCTCTATCGCGCTTCAGGAAGTCTCCAAGTATGTCATGGAAACCAAGCACACTTTTGAAGGCGCTGCAATCTGGATGAACCAGAAGCTCTATGATTCTCTGCCTGCCAACTATCAGGAAGCTGTAACTGCCGCCATGACTGAGGCTATGGATTATCTGGATGAAATCGGTCCGGAGATGGACAAGAAAGAGCTCCAGAAATGCCTTGACGCCGGCTGCGAACTGGTTGAAATCGACCGGGATTCTTTTGTAAAAGCCGCAGAGCCTTATCTTCGTTCCTGCTTCGATAGCCTCGATAGCCTCTGGAATGTTACTACATACGATGACGTCAAAGCTGCAGGAGCCGGCAATTACAAAAAATAATACGCCAAAAACTTTTATGAAGTCATTTGACACTGCAGGGGGAGAAAGTTTTTCCTCCCTGCAGGAATTCATGTTGAGGAGTATCTATGAAAAAAGTTAGAGAATTATACGAGCGCATTATCACTCATTTTGGGGCCATTATGATGCTGGCGATTGCTCTGATCATATGCTTGCAGATTGTGGTGCGCCGCATCGGCATTACGGTCTCCTGGACAGAGGAAATAGCGCGCTATGCCTTTGTTGTCCTTTGCTTCATGGTCTGGCCCGTGGTCATCCTTAGAGGCGGTGATATAGTGGTATCTGTTGTGTTCGATCTTTTTCCGAAGAAATTCCGCCGGATTGCCCTGGGCGTTATGCACATACTGATGTCATTCTGCCTGGGATTGGTGCTCTATAGCATTCTCCGCAATATTGCTGTTTCAGGCAAGGTTGGGTTAGTGTCTCTGCGGTGGCTGAAACTTTCATACATATATTATTTTGTGGTTATAGGCCTTATCTCTGCCATCATTGCTAATTTTACCCGGGCGTTTGAGGTAATAACCGGACGGGTAGAAGTACTGACTGATGCAGAGAAGTCTATGGCGGAAATTGAAACAACCGTCGAGCAGGTTGAAAATGAACATGGCAGTATTGATGTCAGCCGTCAAGAAGATAATAAAGAAGGGGTAGAAAAAGCATGAACTTAGCTATACTTGGCCTGCCATTGTTGCTTCTGCTCTTTATTGCAGGAATGCCAGTGGCATATTCACTTTTGATTTCATCACTTTATATCATGGCCACAAGCACAGGAATACAATGGGTTTCTATTAGTCAGCAGATGGTGAATGGCTTGAATACCTTTACCATCCTATGTGTGCCTATGTTTCTTCTCGCCGGCAAAATTATGAACGCCTGCGGAATCACCAAAAGACTGTTTAAGTTTGCCCGCGCGCTTGTAGGCTGGCTGCCCGGCGGCTTAGGCCATGTCAATGTACTGGCAAGTTTCATATTCGCAGGCATGAGCGGCACCGCTATCGCAGACGCCAGCGGTTTGGGTCTGATTGAGATCAATGCCATGGAAGACGCGGGATATGATAAGGATTTCTCCTGCGCCGTTACACCGCCGCTTCATCAACATTAGGGCCCATTATACCGCCCAGCATGCCCCTGGTCGTCTATGGTACCGTTTCTTCCGCTTCTATAGGCGCGCTGTTTATTGCGGGCGTGCTTCCCGGAGTTTTAATGGCTCTCCTGATGATGGTGCTGGTGAGTTTGTTTGCGCTTAAGTACCGCTATCCCAGGGATAAGATTTCCAATTTTCGGGAGTTGCTGTCTGCCTTAAAGGAAGGATTTCTTCCCATATTGACCCCCGTCATTATCCTTTTAGGCATTTATACCGGTATTTTTACACCCACTGAATCCGCGGCCATTGTGGTAGTATACAGCGCATTTTTGGGTGTGGTCGTATATCGTGAGCTGAACCTTAAGAAACTGGCTCAAGTGTTCCGGGAGAGCGCAACCGACGTGGCGGGCCTCTGTATCCTTGTAGCCTGCGCAACGCTGTTTGGCACGGTTCTGGTGAAGGCAAAAATTCCGCAGATGCTTATCTCGTTTGTGTCCAGCACCATTGACAGCAAGATCATTTTTCTGCTGGTCATGAACCTTATCCTGCTGGTAGTGGGCATGTTTATGGAGACGGTTTCGGCTATCACCATACTCGTTCCCATCATACTGCCAGTAGCCCTGTCCTTCGGCATCAGCCCGGTACATCTGGGTGTTATCATCGTGCTGAACCTGATGATCGGCGTCATCTCTCCGCCTTTCGGCGTGGTACTCTTTGCCGTCAATAAAGTGGGCAATATTCCGCTGGGACGGTTGGTTAAGGCTCTCGCACCATGGTATGTCGTGTTGCTGGTGGCTCTGTTCTTGGTCACTTATATCCCCTGGCTGACAACTTGGCTGCCTTCGTTAATGCAACTGGGAGTATAAAAGAAATGGTATCTTTCCGCAATAGTATATGACAGAGTAGCGCAAGTGTGGAACAGAGAACCTGCTTGGCAGTTTCTCTGTCCTATATGATCGCTGTTTGGACAGCTAAAGCTAAAGGAGTATAAACCATATGGAACTTTACTTAAAGTCTGACACGGAATATGGGTTGACAGATGAAGAAATCAGGCGGGCACTGCTTCAATCCCTTAAGGGGCGGCAGCTCCGCAATGTTTTGATCATCCCGCCTGATTTTACGAGACTCCATTCCAATGCAGGCTTCATTACAAATATTTATTATCATACACTCACCAAAATGGGCTGCAATGTTGATATCCTGCCGGCGCTTGGTTCGCATACTGCCGTTCCTAAGGAACATGCGGCTATTATGTTTGGCGATATTCCTTATGAAAAGTTTCTTGTTCATAACTGGCGCACCGATGTTGTAAAGCTGGGCGAGGTTCCGGCGGAATACTTAAGTGAAATCACAGAAGGACTATGGAATGAATCCATCAGTGTAGAAGTCAATCGTCTCATTATGGACGAGAAGTATGATCTGATCATTTCGCCGGGACAGGTCGTCCCCCATGAAGCAAGCGGCATGTCCAACCATGCAAAAAATCTGTTTGTGGGCGTTGGCGGAAACAACATGATTAGCAAATGTCATATGGTCGGTGCTGTTTATGATTTGGAACGCATGATGGGCAGGGACTACGCGCCGGTAAGGAAAATTTTTGATTATGGCATGCAGCATTTTTTAAAGAACCGGCCTATTTTATTTGTTATGACAGTTACCACGGCCCCCGGCGGAAAGATCCGCACCCATGGCTTGTTTATCGGTGAAGGCAGAGAATGCCTGACTGAGGCTGTCAAGCTGGCGCAGGAAAAGAATATTGAATTTGTACCCCATGGTATTCGGAAATGCGTTACTTATCTTGATCCGTCTGAATTCAAGAGTACATGGCTTGGCAATAAAGCGGTATACCGTACCCGCTTAGCCATAGCCGACGGCGGCGAATTGATTATTTTAGCTCCCGGCGTCAAGGAATTTGGTGAGGATGAGCAGATAGACAAACTCATTCGCAAGTATGGTTACTGCGGGCGACTGAATTTGCTGAAATTATTTGAGGAAAACGAAGACCTGCGCAAAAACATGGCCGCTGCCGCTCATCTGATCATTAGCTCTTCCGACGGGAGATTCTCCATCACTTATTGTGTGCAGGATGAATTTATGGATGAAATTTCTTCTGTACATTATAAAGCCGCTTCTTATGCGGAAACAGTGAAAAAGTATGATCCGGAGACGCTTTCCCCTGGCTGGAACCGGCTTCCGGACGGCGAGGAGATTTACTATGTTCCAAACCCGGCCCTGGGACTCTGGGTCAACCGGGAAAAATTCTGAATCATTTCGATGAAATGACCGCAAATAAGCAATGCTAAGTAAGAGAAAAGTGCAGGCTGCCGTTAAATCAATGAATAGCGTCTGTTTGCATAAATCAGTACAGCAATTAGCAAAAGTAAGGACCGTGAATTTCTGTTCATGGTCCTATATTTTTGCTAATTGCTGTACTGATTTATGCAAACAGACGCTATTCATTGATTTAAC
>ENA-UOOR01000697-UOOR01000697.1-fermentation-metagenome-genome-assembly--contig:-NODE-697-length-45220-cov-13.199336_pt1 | contig 45220 bp, 70 predicted proteins | sample MGYA00245780_ERZ724029 | MGnify/ENA primary metagenome ERZ724029 (study PRJEB28704, sample SAMN03018315) | fermentation metagenome | biome: anthropogenic terrestrial biome; feature: soil; material...
AGAATCCATTCAGTTTACTTAAAATTTCTATTGGTCGCTTTTAACAGATAAAGATATATGTTAACGGTTTAATTTTTTAGGTTTTTCTTATGCTATCTGTTTTATTATCTTTTATGTGAAAGCATCAATTATTTTTTTCCCCAAATGTTTCTTCTACCGTGAAAAAAACCAGGTAAACATCGATTAAAAAAACACCCCCAACCAACCCCGGAGGGCTAGTAAGGGGGTCAAATTACCAAATATTTGCTCCAGTTGGTAAATGTGAAATATTCCAAAAAAAATGGGGGGCATGTGAGAGGTAGCTATCCTAAAGGTGCTTCCTCTCACAATTTATCATTAACGTTTATTTTATTACAGTCTTTTCGAGGGGGTGATGAGAACTATTAAATAATACTATTCCTATAATTTAGTATTATGACAGCTGCAATACTAATCAAAACACGATGCAAAAAATGCGGAGAACCACACGAAATCCTAATACCCACACACAAAATAGGGGAATATTTAAAAAAGGAAAGTTCTATTTCCAGTTATGGAAATAGTAATTAAATTCCATTTACAATATTTAACAAATTAGGAGCAGGTGATTTTTGAACTGCCTCTATCATAAAATCAATATTGTCTGGTTTATTGATTTCAATTATTTTTTTGTTAATTAATTTTTTTTGTTTTACGTATTCTTGTGCAAATGATCTGCTCATAAATTCTGATCCTTTAAAATTAATTAATATCTCTTTTTGGGGGAAAGTTTTAACCTGGTCAAAAAAGAGTTTGGCTCCTGACTTTATACCTAAATTGGGATGGATTACATCACTAATATATATCTCTTTTTTTGCCATCATCTTTAACACGCCCTAAATCACAACGTTGTAGTCGTCAATTTTACGATACTGTAAAATGCAGTCATGATATTTTTCTAAATCAAATTCACCTTTTTTATAACGGATACAAATTAAGGTACCCCTAACAATACTATCCTCTTTGATAGGTATAAATTTTTTCCCTCGTGGAGTGACATGACATAAGCCTCCTCGAGATGCTATTAACATACTTCCATTCAATACATCAGTAATTGCCCTAACAGATGTATTCATCCCATGGCCTATAGAATCTATTTGGTCTATCTCATCCCCTGCATCAGCACCATTTAGGGCTGTTTTAAAATCATCTTTGGTTGAAATCCCGTTAATTGCCTTAAAGATAGCCTGTTTATCGTTTTCAAATAAATAGGGATTTATATTTTTATCCCTAAATTCTGGTTGACATCCTTCATATTTTCCAGGTATGGTTACTCCATTATCTAAGATACCCACATCAATATAACCTTGCCGGGGATAAACTTGACAATAGGTGAATAACCTGCCTGCCTCTGAATGCTGCTCTATATTAGTTAAAATTTCATCAATTATATATTTAAAACCCTCATCTCCATACTCAAGGTATCCAAATTCATCATCAGGAAAGAGCATCTGCCTAATTTTCGTTGCAATGCTACTTAAAACCACCGCTCTATTTATCCCGTGGATAGAATCTAATTTAACAGGAATCAATGGCATTAAATTATCATTACCCCTTGTCTTACCAAAAATTTTGTCTAAATGTTCCTTTGTATTAGAGTGGGGCCTATATTGTTTAATAAAATTATCTCTAGCGAATAAATAAACAGGAAGTAAAGTAGCAGGTCCAATAAAAGGAATATTAGATAAATCAAGAAACCCATCATCAGAATATTTATCTAAATTCTCATATTTTTTATAATCGTGGTAAAGAGAGGGTATAGACATACAAAGTAAAGTTATAAATTAGTAATATTTAATTGTATTTCCAATACTTTCTAGTAATATCTCCTGTAGCACTTCTGTCCAGGTCATGACCTCCTAAAATTTTCTTATTTATCAAAAATTATTCAATCTTTAAATACTTCAGACAATCTAAGTACTATTTAAGGTGATCTAATGGGACCAAAAATTAATAGAATAGATGTGGAGTTTATGGAGAAACTAGAAGGTAATATAGAAAGCGCATTTAATATAATAGACAATTATTTCGGAGTAAATTTCATAGAGAAAAACGAAACTCCCCTCCAACAGGAAATTGCAGCTAAGGAAAGAGAAATCTGTTTACAGGAAACTTTAAATGCACTTAATGCAACAACTATCGCTGAATATCTTTCAAATAAATGAATTAATCATATTATTAATCTAGTGAGTAATTAACCAATAGATTTGTTAAAATATTCTACCCAAATGACAAACCAGAGATATTTGAATTGGGAGTAGACAACGTTATAGGAATTGGATTAGACCCATTAATCATCTATTTTGAAGATGATGGTAGGAAATGGAAAAAAGTGATTAATGAAAACAAAATAGCTTCTTATGAAACTAATATAAACCACAAAAAATGATCCTAAAGAACTTTTTGCTGTATTTGGTTAATTAATTAAATTTTTCTTTTTCACCTAAAACCCACCTTAATTCCATTTTTCGGGCTTGAATACCGAGACTTTTTGTGTTCGCTAAATTTTCAAGCCGCTCCAGCTCCGCCCTTATTTCTGCTTCCGATCTCAAAAGTTATTCCCCTCCAGGCCATTTATCAACTATGATGTAGGGTTTCCCGCAGACTTGCCAGTTTATACACCCACTTCTGCATCATGGATTAATCCCCCTGACAAAAATAGATTTAAAATTTATGAAAATGTATATAAAATTATAAATTTTAAAAGTATTACTTATCCTGATTTTAACTTATTTCTAAGTCAGTGACTAAACTTGAATATTAATCAGCATTTTCCGAAATGGAACCATCTCACACGTTTTTGTCACTGGCCCGTGCAACCATCACAGCTGCAAAGTTACCAGCTGTGAACCTGTAAAAAAAGTATTACTCCTTGGTCAGAATCCCTTGGTCATTCCAAAGGTGTCTTGCTCTAAAAGTAGAGTAAAAAATAGGTATAGGATTAGGTCTAAAAATATACCTAAAATGGTAATGTCTGGTATCGGTTACTTATCACAACAGTTTTAGTGTTCCAGTTCGTGATTTTCCCGAGGCGGTTGTTGTCGTTGATGGGATCAGCCCACACCCATTTTCCATCCACATATAACTCTGCCCAGACGTGACCATACCTTTTACCATCACCGAATACGCAGCTGCCATGGACGTACCGGGCAGGTATTCCCGCGGCTCGGCTGAGGGCGATGAGTAGGTGTGTCATGTCACAGCAGTTTGCAGCTGATGCTCCTAATGTTTTCACAGCTCCTAATCTTGTGTTATAATAGTAACTGTATATCTTCCCAAGGACGAAGTTAAAGATGGCCGCAGCTGTTTTCAGGGATTTGGCTTTCGCCTGGATCTGTGCATCTTTGACCTGGCAATTCGTGGTCGCCTGGAGGTAGGGTTTTAATTCAGTGGGTATTGTGGTGGGTGTGCTGGGGGTGCCAACGCTCCTGGTGTAGATAAAGTTTGGCAAGGATTTGTTATCAGCGTAGAACTTCAGGGCCCGAGAGTACATATCTGTAAAATTGGATGGGCTCATATCACCGATTGGTGTGGTGATGTAGTTGGGCATTTTCTTATGCTCCCAAATCCAGTTATTCAGGCGATTAGCGGCGTCAATGTAATCCTTTTTACCTAGTTCCCCATCCCTGAGACCACCGAGAGGACTTGCAGCGTCGGCTGCGGTTAACTTTGAAATCTTTAGATTTTTTCCTGAATTGATAACTAGGATTGTAGCGGCCATCATTCGATTAAAACTTGATATTCCAATACTTTGACCACCAACCAAGATGGTTCCAGGGGGTTTCTGGTTGACTTGGATGTACTCCGCGACAACTTTTGCAGCTGCTATGACTTCGGCCATGGTAACAGATCCTACAGCTGGTGATGGTGTAGGTGTGGTATCTGGTAGTCCCTCAAATTTACTTAAACCGTATCTGAAAAGAGCTACTCCTTGAACATACGCTATCACCGCGTTTATTTCATTAATTAGTACTATATGGGTTTTGGGTGTGATATCCTTATCACTGTTATATGTTTCCAGGCAGGCCCAGAGTTTCCCAGGTAACTTACTATTCCAGGTTTTCACGAAACTATTAAGGTCTGTAATTCCCTTCAAATAATCTCCAAGGTAAAGCATGGGCATGATGTAGTCACAGTATTTTGCTATTGTTGTGTATGCCTGTCCCCCATCCCATCCATCAGGCTTAACACAAATCGTGAATTTAACCTTACCTTTCGTCATAGTGTAGATAGATGATAGATAATTCACCTTGGCAGTCATCTGGTATGTTTCCTCATCGAGTAAAACATTTATTTTATTCTCAGTGAGTGTTCTGATTTTATCTAGACTAGTACCATCCCAACACCAACCATGAAGTACCAATCCGGCCGCGTCTGTAAGGGGCTTAACCTGTTTAACCAAATTCTCAGGAGTCACCGTCCAGATCGGCACCGCAACATCCGTGAACCCCTGTTTTTTAAGTGTCTTGAAATCTATTTTACTAATCGGGGTTGCGTTCGGGTCTATAAAGTACAATAACCGGGTTTTCTTCGATTTAAAAATACTTAATATATATTCAATCAATTTTTTTACCGTCTCAGAAACAGACATATAATATCTCTCCTTTTTTGTTATGTGAATAAGAATGAAATATAAGGCCAGATAAGAGTACAAACAAAATAGGAACCAACTAATGAATAAAACGTAACAAGCCCAAAATACTATTATTAGGATATTTTCAGTTATTATGTTCAAAATAAATCACCTCTCAGAAAAATAAAAAGTAAAAGATTAAATAATATAATAATTATAGTAACTATGATAATTATGTTAGAGTATACAACAGTATCGGTCAAAAAGGAAACCAAAAAACGGCTGATTTCCATAATGAGTAAAGAAGACGAGTACGATCCTTTTTTAAATAAATTAATAGATTGTTATGAGGCGAGATGTAATGAAATAGATTCAGAAATTCTAAAACTTCAACTTGATATGTTAAGTAGTCAACCTAGAATTGATGAAATAAATAAAAAATTTAACAGTGGTTAAATGCAACGAAGGATTATTAAATGTCCATGCTGTGAAAAAACGTTCCACAACAACTTAAATAGATTAAACGGTGTTAGGATAACCTGTGTTGATGTAATAGGACAAAAAGAAGAAGATTACTGTCCTGTCACAGGCTTTTCTATACCCCTAGAAAAAGAAAGACAAGAATATATTCAGAGGAAACTGAACGAACCCATACCTAAAAGCGAAAAAATCCTTACATCCTCAGATAATGAAATCCAAGGGAATAAATTCATATTTAAGAATCACTGTCCACTGTGTAATAAGGATAAACAACTTAAAAGGATTTCTAGGACTATTATAAGATGCCAAACATGTACGTGTGATTATGATGAAGATGGATACGAGTGGTTACCCTTCATAGGTTCTCAATCACGAGTTAAACTAGAATCAATAAAGGAGATTGAAATCTATTCAAAAAAATCACCTCAAAATAAAAAAGATTAAATATTAGTAATTTATAACATAAGTAGTGATATGGATAAAATAAACAAAGGAAACACTAAATTAATACCCAGAACCGTAGACAAAATAATTACCCTATCAGATATCATAAACGGTTTTTACACGTTACTTTATCTTCTCCTTATTGGATTTGTATGGTTCACATTCACTGTACTACTCATCCAAGGCAGTCCTGGAACAATAATATGGTATTGTATGGGTGTTACCCTCGTACTGCTTAGATTATTCAGTAAATAAAAAAAAGGAATGTTGTTTTTTTTAAGTCATAGTATAATTATTTCATTAAACCCACTTAGGAAACCCTTCGCCACATGTAAACCACAATATACGGCGGCATTATACTTACCGGGGCGGCAGAACCAATATTATCCTCCGACACACTGTGTGTGTGGTTGGGTGTGGTGTGACTGTGATCATCTATGTTATGCTGATGACTCGGTATAACATGTGTATGTGCTGCTACGCTATGCTGATGCAAAGGAATACCGTGACTGTGACTCTCAACTTGATGGCTATGTAATCCTTGAGTTCCAGTATTAAATGTTCCATCCGACTCATATTGAGGATCCCTAACTCTTGAACCACTTCCACCAGTATAAGCATCGTTTTTGTACTCTAAAATGTGACTATGCACACCCGTACTATTTGTCGAGGGTGAAGATACTCCTGTACTACCAGCGTCACCGCCGCCGGTCCATCCCCCACCGCCCATATTACTGAGACCCCCTCCATCTGTTGCAGTCTTCAGATCGGTTTTTGTACTAGTTTCACTCCCTCCACTACTTACTATGGCTACATTGTGATTATGACTTGGTAACTGGTTCACAGCAAGGGTGATTTCCTTATTTCCACCAGTCACACCTGCAGAGAAGCCCTCACCTTCACTAACGAGTACACGTCCCTGTGCGTAGCGTTCCCAGGTTCCATATCCCAGGCTAGTGGCGGGGTTTGTGCTGCTGGTAGAGGCTAAAATGAAACCGATTGGATGTTTACGTGCCTCCATAGTAGCGGTTAGGGCGTCAACCTGACTTTTTAATTGATTCAATGCATTCGTCACTGCCGCTCCGGTAACTCCTGACTCGTTTATTACATCATCACTACCTAAGTTTTCAAGCTTCGTTTTTAGTGCTGTACTGAAATCCTGTGTAGACAGCCCCTTTCCGGTGATTTTATCAACTTTTAGAGCTGCTAGGCTGTCTAGTTCTGCCTTAGTCTGCACCTTATTACTCAGTGTAGGGGTAGATGCAACCAAATCCAAGTTTAATTTTAGGGCTGCTAGGCTGTCTAGTTCTGCCTTAGTCTGCACCTTATTACTGACTGTAGGGGGTGTAGCGACTAGGGATGTGTTTAATTTTGTTAGTATATCATCTTTGTTCGTGTATATCTGCTCGTAAGTTTCATTACTTATCAAACCAGGAGTAGTAATACCGTCTGCTATTGGGGGGTTTAGGGCTACTTCTCCAGGTAGCTTTTTAGTTTTAATAGTTAGAATTATATTGTTTAGTGTTATGTTACCTGTAGCTACTAGTTCAAGGTAGAAACTATCATCTTTCATTTGACTGTCAAGGATCTCCACGACAGGATCGCTGAAATTTAGGTCTTCAATGATAACGTCCTCTGGACCGCCGCTGGGATAATTTTTAAGCACATTCACCTGGAGGTTTGCTAAGCCGGTTCCTTGGAATTGTAACTTTTCAACTTGATCGAGCATCTGTAGGAAGATTTCACTCTTAATAATACATCCCTGACCTGTATTAAACACTAAGGATGTTCCGTTGTTTGTTCCGGTCATGTTTTGGAGGGTGAACTTACAAAAATATGCTTTTTGTGGAGTTTCATCACTATTCCAGGCGCCGTAATGGAGTTTACTTGGTATGCTGATATCAACCCACCCGTCCAGTAATCCTCCCATTAGGACGAAGAGATTTAATGATTCCGCGGTTATTCCTTCACCCAGCATCACAAAGGGGTCTTCATCTTTATAATTCTCATTTACCATTATCTAATCACACTCTTTTTCGTCATTCATTATCGCTTGGCTTGCTTTGGGGCTTACACCGCCAGCCATCGTTAGTATCTCGTATTCGGGGGATAATAAGACATACACACCGCCGCCTTGGCTTTCAATATTTCCATCATCATTAATTTCAGCGTTCTGGATTAATTCACTGAAATCTATTTCAACCTCACTAACCATTAATACGGCTTCTTTAAATCGTTCAGGGTCAATCATCATCCTCTTTCAACTCCGTTTTGTAGTATTTTGAGTAATTCATCAATGAGGCTATTCTGTGGATTGTTTGTAAAGTTGATGTACAATTCATTTTCTGTGAATATGTCACGCTCTTCAAATTTATCACTGCAGGCATTGAGGCTTACGAATTTGTCTGAAATACTGAAATTGGAACGATCATCTTCAACAACTATTGGAAATAGTTCTATTTGCGAACCCCTATTATAATATCTGCTGATTTGGTTTAATACAAATTCTATACCGGCTATTGTCTCTAAGTTGTAGTAATAACTGATTATAACACCCCTCCAATACGTATCACTCCAGCCAGGGTCACGCTTTAACTTGATCCCCTGTGCTATGATCTCCAGGTACGGGGGTTCACAGGTAATCGGGTCTGTGTTAAGTAGCATCTGATCAATGGCTTCCATGGCATCATCAAGGGCTTTCCCAAAAAGGTTGTAGAGGAACCATCCGGCGTTACTGGGTGGGTTGACCATGTTATTGTACTGGTCAAAGAAATCAATCAGTAATTCTCCATAGTAGAGATCAGGTCCTTCACTATCACCATAACTCATCCTATTCATCCTCTGTTGTTATCTGTAAATCACCATCAATCATGGCATATTGTTCATTCGTTAAGTCTATATCAGTGTAACCAGCTAAATCTGCATAGAGTACACCCTCGGTTGATTCACACAAGTATTTGATACACATTGTATTAAACAAACTACCTAAACGTATTTCATCCACGTAAGAGTTTATACGGGTAGTGATAATGTTAACTACGGTTTCAGATACGAAACCATCCTTAATAATCAGGCTTATACTCTTGTTTTCATCAATCACCGCAAATGGCGTGGCTTCCTGAATTATGATAGTGTGACGTGTACGGTACATTTTCTCCTGGAATAGATCCTCTACATCTTGTATAGTAACACCCTCACCGGGTTTGAAGATGAGTATTTTAGATGTGCTGCTTGTATCATAGCAAAGAGCATCACTTACTATTGTTTTCGCGACATTTTCTACCCATAAATCCGTACCCACCGCCGCTGCACTATCCTTTGCCCTTTCTCGTAGACTATCATCACTTTCAGCATCCTTACCATTAGTTAGGTCTTCCTCGTTAAATACTGATAGATTAACGTTTAAATCACTGAAAACATTAACTATTGTACCTGCTTTAACATTACCCACAATTCCGGGTTCTTCACATTGAACTAAGCCATAAACAGTCAACGCACCGGATGGTATAACGGTGTCTTCCAGTAGATGGAAAAGGATCGTGTCATCTGTTCCGAATTCAGTTCCAGCTGGGAATACAGCATCAAAACTAAGGGCTTCTGGTATGCTCAAACGCAGCATCGTAGTTGCATACTCCCCTTCAATCCGGAATATCCCATTACGTGCAACGATCATCTCTAAGAACTCACCTTTAGCAATAGCAAGGAATGCGTGTCTTATCAATTCATCACCGTATTTTACAATGTCAAATTTCACACTCCCAGCATAGCAGAGCAGGAAATAATTCATACCGGCCTCAGTGAAATCATTCACAGTTGTCAAGCCTTCCTGTTCCTGTTGGACAACCCATTCCTTTAATTCATCCATCATTTCAGATAATAGGTGTTCAGCACCGTTTATATCAGTGAATCTTTGTTCTTCAATAGGCATCTTCCGTATTCACCCCTTCAGCATATTCTGTATCATCATCAATTAACCTGTACTTATACACGAATCCCCCATTATTGTATTCTACTTCACAAGACGCTACCCGCAGCTCCTTGAGTACGTTCATCTTGATCTCCATCTTTATCCATTCAATACTATTCTCTGTCAACTCTTCACTTAACATGTCACGCAGTGTAGTCCCGTAATCATCACACCACTCAATATAAGTGTCTAATTCTGTGAGTAACCGATTTCTTATCGCCTGCCGAACATTATCCGCCCCACTAACTATGGCTACTTGCCCTTTACTATCTAATCTGCCCGTGCTGTCTATATCTGTACCGTAATCCATTATTTTATTCTCCTATCCAAGTAATGATTCCTATAGAGAGTGCAATCATAAACCTTACCATTATAACGATTCCAGAGATGCCCTAACAGGCTACCATGTGGTACGCTATGCCAAATCTCCACTGTAACCCCAGCACCACGGCACATAACCCAAAAACACCATGCGAACCAAACACAATTCCCACTCTTCAAATTCCATCGCTTAGCTAATGCAGAGGTGTTTAAGACTCGTAAATCTCCACCCGGCCAATCATAATAATAAGCATAACTAAAACCGCCACGTCCACCCCTTTTAAGATAATTAAATATATTCTGAACAGTTAAAGTAGGAGTACTCATCCGTAAACTATTACCCACAGCCATTATCTTCCTTTCAATATCACTACCCGCTACCGGTACACCACCAGCCGCGGTACTACCAGCAGCGGTTAAACGATGACCACAACCAGGATTACACCTGGCAGCGTTAGGATTTCCATCACTACACTCTAAGCTCAAACCACTGACTGCACAGTAATCCGCTGTGCAGCCGCCTTTGCTTTCACAGCAGCGCATACCACCAGGTTGTCCTCCTGGTTGTATTGTACTGCATAATGTCCCGCTTCGTCCACAGGCAGGGCAATAATTTACCCATGTGAAATTGTACTGTGCCCAGGGTATTTTCACACAAACACTCGCAGGATAACCCCGGCCGCTGATAGTACCCGCGTTAGTGGGTGGGTTTCCCATTTTGGGAGTGCCGAATCGGCTCCGTATTTGTAGAGCGGCGGTTTGGTATGGGTTGGCGCCGGTTGCCTTGGGTGTTTCGTATGGTTTGCTGGTGTCGATTGTAGATGAACTGGTTTTCTCAGATGGTGGTTTGTACTCCTCCCCTGGAGGTTCTAGTTTGTCATTCACTTTCATGGTGATTTCTGTCTGTGTTATTTCGACACTTTCAACATAGATCATCAGATCACTCGATACAAGGGGTTTGGTGAGTTTATGACAGTAACCATCCATAATACCGGGTAATGGGGGTATTTTAAGGGTCATGTCCCGTTTAGGGAGTCTTGATTCCTCGTATTCTAGTTGAACCTCGGATAATGCTTTTTTTTGTTTAGCATTGAGAGCTGATAGTGTACCGCTAATATTGGATTTGGAACTTGAAGATGCGGGTGTTAGGTGTTGTTTTGAACCTTTTAGCTTCCTGTATCCTTGAACACCATCAAAACGACCACCACAGGCAGTGCAATATATTTCCCCCTCAATAGTTGTGTTTTTACCTTTAGCACCCCAAGCCAGCAAAACACCAATATTCCCACACACAGGGCATTGATTGAGCCAGATTTTCTTATACCGTTTATATACCCATTTTTGAGGGTAATTCCAAGAAGGGTACATGGTGACGGTGAGTGATCCCTGGTCATATATCCAATTCACACCCGTGAGGACGGTGTATCCTTTGTATTGCACTGTCTTAGCCATGTTTGTCCCCTATTTTTCTAGAATGTGAACTTGTTTGCATCAGCTATTTTTTCAACAAATACGACATTATTAATTTCTAATTCAAAATTACGACTCTTTAAATATGATTTAACAACTTCCGCTATCTGTTCATCATCTAAAACCATCTCATAAGCTATTATATTCCCCTCTTGCCCCTCTTGGATGTTAGAGGTTATTATATCTTCAGCACTTAATTCTGAAGCAACTATCCTTGCAATTTCCTGATCAGTTAAAATCAATTCTCCATTCATGCTGTTCTCCTCCACATATACCTACCTAGGTAAGGTGGCATTATACTAATCGGAGCCGCTGAACCAATATTATCCTCCGACACGGTGTGACTGTGATTCTGTACCTGGTGGGTGTGGTTTGAAAGGCTGTGACTATGGGCTGGGGTAGTATGGGTGTGTGCTGGTATGGTGTGAGTGTGATTGTTAACCGTGTGGTAGTGTTCACCACCACTTTGAACCGCACCGGTCGACGTGGTATCCCCAGTTGCATAGACATTATATCGGGCGGTCCCGGATGCACCATGCAGTTGTATTTTTATATTGTGATTGTGTGCTCCTTCCGAATTCGTATTTGGAGCAGTACCACCCGTATCACCGGAACCACCACTTCCACTCGTACTCGCCCCGCTACTATCTGTACTGTTATTTGAGGGTGCACCACTGGTATGAGCGCCTGAACTGGTTATTGCGACATTATGCTTATGACTGGGGAGATTATTCACTCCGAGAGTGACTGTTGCAGAACCACCAGTTGCACCATTACTAAATCCACCCCCAACACCAAATATACATCTTCCTTCAGCTTCAGCCACCCATGTAGTCCCCGGTATTCGTGTACCTGGATTATCGCTATCTGCTGTTATAATAACAGTACCAACTGGTGCAAGCATCTCAATAAGGGCTGCTCCCGCCGTGTTGATTGCTGTTTGGATCATGCTGGGTATGTCTGCAGCAGTGATTCTATCATCAACAAATGCGGGATAATAGTCCCACACCAATGTGGTGATTCTATCATCGACTTCACTTTGATCCAAAAGAGGAGCAATAGCATCATCTATAAGTGGTGGGACTTGACTTGAAATCCGGTTATCAACATCATCTTCAGTTAATAAATTAATAACTTGCTCCTTCATCTTCCTAGTAACATCATCCAATCTTAGAAGCTTCAACACATCAACCATAATATTTTACTCCCTCGTTATAGGTTCTTCAGGTTCAAACTCAATATTACCCGTATCCACAGCTACCCCTATCTTCTGCCACACATTACCCACGTCCATGGGTGGGTCTGGACTTATCAGTCCGGGGGTGGTTGAAAGGAAGTAAGATATTCCAGGGGTTAAACTAATTCCTGGCAATAATCCATCAAAATAGACTGTAACATCATCACCGGTTTCAGCGTATGTTTTCACATAACCAGTGCCTGGTTTAGTATCATCGGTTGCATCAGCAGGTCTTACCTTTGTAACGCCGTCTTCATCATAAATATTGACAACCGTATTAGGGTAGAGGGTTTCACTTGCAATGTACGTTTTTGTTGTTAGGGCAAAATCTGGATCCTGGGAGGAGGTACTAAGTTGGGGTTCGGGTGTAGTGCCTTCCACGACTATTTCTGTCTTCACTATGTCCTGTGGATTGAGTGTTCGACTCCAGACGGGTTGGAAAAACATATCCAAATCTGTGTAGTTGAAGTTGTACCATTTTCCTGCATTGTAGTATTGTACGCTGTAGAATGGCTGGTTGTTATAGGTGTACCTTATTATCCTGCTGCTTACACCGTTACCAACAAGTTTATCAAATAGTAGGTTGCTTAATTCTTCAGTTGAGAGGTCTTCGTGGGTGTATACTTGGAGGGATTTGTTTATATCATCAACAACACTATCAATACTATCAGGAGGCATCGTCATCAAATACCTCCTGTATTCGTATATCACCCCAAATGGCCTGCAGTGTTTTATCACTGAATGAATAAAGCACATTCCCAGTATCCTTGTCTATTAGCATGTAACCACTACGTGTATCATTGTAATCCAGACTACTACTATAATCCAATGCTGCTGTGAATATATAACCCTTAATCGTAGCTGGATACGGTTTAAAGGTTAGATTTGCATTGTGATCCATGTTGAAAAGCATCAGATTCTTTGCTTTTTTGTACTCAAGCCATATTAACTGATTCAGGATGCTCAAGACAGTTTTCTCTTCAAATACTAATTCTGCATGTTTGTATTTTGTAGTTCCAATATTCCATTTCGGGCCGCTAGTCATCTTACTTAACAATTTCACAAAGTCACTCGTTGTTATATTCGTTTTACGAGCCGAAACATCCCTTAGAAGGTAGTGTTTGTAGTCCAGGGCTTCGTAACTATAGAACTCATTCTTTTTCTCGGTTTTTTTCATCACCTGCCCACCGAATAGGACGTTACCATCCACGACTAATCGGAGATGATCACCACGGGTGAAGCTGTATGGACTGGAGAATGTTAATAAACCAACCTTATTAGGTTCGCTTTTATATTTCCAGCCAGTAAAGATGGGTGCTGATTTAAAATTAGGTGATCGGATGGGGTTATAGTACAAGTTCACTGTCAAAAATAGTGGCCCCCTATAATTTTTTAGAATATTCCTGTAATAACTTCTTTTTATCCGCAGCACTGTATTTAGTCGTGTTCAGGTAACGTTCAACTAGTTTAAGCTTCGTTGCTTTATCCACCTTACCAGTCGCCTTTACCTTATACTTTTTCTGCCATTTGATAGTTTCACTACGTGTCCAGGTACAGAAGTTCCCATCAGTACTCCATTTCGTATAATAACCATCAGTTTTTAGTTGTCGCTGCCAGGCGATTACACACTTTACATTCCATTTACTACAGTTATAAACGGGATTACAATTCAATAGGGTTGTGAGTGTTGCGGGTAAGGCGGGGGTTGTTGTTGTTTTTGTAGGTGTTGCTGCTTTTTTATAGTTAAAAGTGTTAAAAGTAACACTCTTTGCCTTAAATGGTTCACTCTCCACGATTAAAAATGTATACTCCCTGTACGCCATGGCAGGAAAGGATATGCTGAATTCACGTACCATACCCATGAAACTTTTATTATTGAAGCGTACCTTGACCGGTTCCTTCTTCGCCTTTACGACTAAGTGCTTAATAGCAGTCTCATAACCAGAATCAGCCAGCTTATCCGGTAGGACAGTTTTAAAGCTTAATCGTTCGCTCTTCTCACCAAGATACTGAGTATAATCCTTACCATTTGTTAATTCACCCACAGCCTGGTTAATAGTATTTTCCCGTTCTACGCCCGTGTTATAAGGGATGAACCCACCAGTTATTTCCCCTAAAAGTTGGATACCATCTATGTAGACTTCATGTGTAGGGTTATCTGATTTAAAAACCATTCTTTATACCCTCATCTTTTCTTGCTCCTCTCCTATTCGGATGAGGCGTAATAATTCATCTATCATACTCTGTTCAGTAACAAGACCATTTAAGTAAATATTATATGTATTAGACGTTGGGTAACTGATATCCTGATATTTATCCATAAGTAGCCCACCAGCCGCGGATAAACCGCCGCCGCCTGCCGCCCCACCAGCAGCTTGACCTTGTAAACCAAGGAATTCCTTCAACTTACCGATACCATCCGCTATCCAATTAATTACCGGCGCAATATACGTATTATAGGCACTCATAACCCCTGATGCAAAGCTAACGAAAGGCGCAAGGAGCGTATTAATAACACCCCGTATAGTATTAGCCCCCACTTGGAACCATGAAGTTATACGCCCCCAATTACTATAAATCAATTGGATAACTGATATAATAGCTCTTAGAGGGATTAACACAGGGGATAAAACCATCTGAACAATAGGCCAGTTCGCCTGGACAAAAGCAATCACAGCCGCTATACCATCCCCTAACCAACCAAATAGGTTAATTATCTGTTGTACAATATCAAAACCACCCTCCTGGGGAGGGAATAAACTATTCCAACCAGCAATGATCCAATCAAAGATCGGTTGCAGGAAAGTCATAACACCCTGCCAGGCCGCCTGTAACCATGCAATAACTGCCTGGACATGTTTATTATTTACAAATGCATCCCAGAGGCGCATAACACCTGCTTTAATCGCCTCGAACATGGAGGGAAGGTCCTTCCACCATCCGAAATATTGACCAATAAGATATATAGCAGCCGCCACCGCAAGCCCGGCAGCAATAAATGGAAGTAAAGGGGCCAACGCCGCCCATACCGCCGATGCTAACGCCATAAAACCCCCACCCAACGTAAGGGCTGTGGCGTTCATACCCAGCATGGGTAGGACTGCATTAATCGCTGCTAATGCAAATGTACCGAAAGATGCGATAGCGGGTAACATCATACCCACCAATCCAATGAACGTCAACCCTAATAATAAAATAATACCCACTACCACCATTACACTTGTAGAAGCTCCCCCAGTAACGGTGTCAAGCCATAAGAAGAAATCCGCAACAGGTTTAACAATAGCAAGGATAGTTGTACCTATCTTAGTCATACCAGCATCAAAGAGTGCTCTAAGTTGATCAATCGACTTAGTAGGGGCATCAATATTCAATGCACCCATAATACCCTCTTCCTGGAGCATGTCCTGGAGGACTTGTAATCTCTCTTCTACAGTATCTGCACCTTCAAGTTTAATCCTCCATTTTTCAGGGTCACGTAAACTAGACAGGGTATCCTCCATTTTTCCCAAGTCACCCGTGGATAAGAAGTTCTTTAATTCTTTTTCCATCTCATAGAGGGTTGCCCCGGACCGTGCACCTAGCATCTCATAACCAGCGGTAACCTTTTCCGCCATCTGTAAGGTTGAATCCGATACAGCCGTATCCATGGAGATAACGAGGCCAGCTATGGATTTAAAGAAACTGTCAGTTGATTGACCGGCACTAGCCAGATTATTAACAGTCTCGTAGAACTGATCCGCTTTACCTTTTGCTTCGTCAAGTCCGAGTCCTGCTTCTTGTAAACTTCCTACCCAGTTTCTCCATGATTTATCCATATTCGTAGCGGTTTCAATTCCACCGCCTAAAAGTTGCTCAATACCTAAACCACCTATAGCCGCTGCCAAACCGGCTTCCAATCCCCCCAGGTTATCTACGCTTTTTTGAAGGTTTTCAAGGGATGATAAAGCTTCGCTGTCATCAACAGTGGGTTTGATCTTAGGACTGGCACCGTCCAGGTCATCTGCTTTTTTCTGGATGTTGTCTAATTCATCCGAGGCTCCGTCTTCAACGATGGGTTTGGCTTTAAATACGATCTCTGTGCCGTCCATGCTTTTTAGCACGTAGTCGAGTTCTTCAACTTCAGAACCGTCAACCGTGGGTTTGACTTTGATATCGATGTTTTCCTTTTTAGACATTCTCAGGGCTCTCGGAATTTTTTAGAAAAAGATTTTAGTAAGTACTAATAATAAAAAATTAGGTGAATGGATTATGGATAAAAAAATGAAAAGGAATATTACAATAGCAACTGCGATTTTAGTAATTTTTTCGATAGGGATTATAGCTCTCGCTCAGTACGGAGCTACATACTCAAAAAACAACCCAGATATAACGGTTAATTCAGTTGCAGGTATAGATAACGTAACCCTGCCTAACACATTTCATGCTACTAAAATAGATGAACCTGGCAATGATGAATATCATAATAAATACGGTGATTTAATAGTTTATTACACTCCTACAGATTCTGAGATCCTCTTTGAGGGAAATACTAGTTTTAATTATGAAGACGTGAAGAGCATAGCTGAATCAAAGACTAAAGCTGAAGCTCTTGGTGTGATTGCGGAGTATAAGAACATTTCAGGGATTAATGGTGTATTATTTACATCTAAAGAGGATAACAAAGCCACGTTTTACTTTGTTATAAATGATAAAAATTACCTCATTGAATATGATATGGGAGGTGAAGAGGGCGTTTCTATCCTTTTAGAGGCGTGGTTACAGGCTTCAGGCTACAAACAAAAGAGTGAAGACTCGTCTAAAACCACATCAGCTAGTACAGCTTCAAATACAGCCACAAAGGAATACACATACTTAGATGAAGGAGAAGAAGCACCATACCATCCAGGATGGGATAAACAGGACTATATTGATGCTGGTTACCGGTTCACAGACCCTGATGGTGTAGGTTAAAAAAACCACTCTTTTTTCTTATATTTTCGCTCCATGCAACCGTAATTCATGTTTCATCTTCTCATCACTGATGATATTAAAAATAACTTGTCGACGTATACTACTTTTCCTGTACTCTTCCTGTGAAACACCATGTACAATACCAGTCACATATAACTGAGTGATAAAACCTAGCCGACCCCTAAGACTGAATATTCCCTGTAGATTATGGAAAGGATTCCCCAGAATCACCTACCAATCCTGATTCTTTAGTTATGAAAGTTAATATTACTCCTAGATAATCTAACCGTTGATGGAAGATTACTTTAAGCTCATCCTCGGTGAAAAACCGTTTTTTCTGTTTGCTATATAAAACACTACTTAATATTTTCGTTAATTTAATGCTGCTTAGATCTCCAACACCTCTAGTTGAAAAGCCGATCGTCCCCATGTCATCGATGTCAAACAGTTTATAGTGGATTCTTACCTTTTTATCCCCTATTTTGAGTTCACTAGTTCTTATCCCTTTGATGTCTTCCAGGGTTGTTTTTTCATTCTCAAGGATTTGCTCAAGGTCTGTAACGTCCTCATATCCTTCTTCTTTTAATCCAGTTGTTTCAGCCATCTTCTTACACCATTTTCCTTAGTTTATTTTTTTTGAAAAAAATATTAGGACTTATTATAAGTCCCCTTTTCCATCGTAGCCGTCCACGGTCTTAATAATCTCACTTACCTTGATAGTAGCGCTACGTTTGACTTTGTCCGTGGGGCTCCAGCTGTCATCAGCAATAAAAGTTCCGTTCCTCATGAGCCATTCAACCCGCACAGTTTCGCCGCTGATAGTGTTCGCTTCCCCATAAAATTTAGCTTCATAGAATCCTTCTCTTCCCTGTGTAACGATACGGTGCTGTTGTTTAGCGTGTTCTTTGTTGTCTGGTAGTTCTATGTTTTCAATCTTCGCCTCTGCACCGGTACTACTATCCCCTACCTGCACAGTCCCACTGCTGGTGTCTATTGTGTCTGTGCTGTCTTGTTTGGTGGGTTCGAAGCTTGTTAATCCTTTGAATTCTGTGTAATCCTTATCGGTGCTTTTTAGCTTGATAAGGAATCGTGGGTTTAAAAAATTAAGTACATTTCCCATAACTAATCAACTCCATAAATTCGTTTTTATTCTACTATTAATACCCCTGTAACGTTTATTTTGGTTATAATATTATCCTGTCTTTCCTGTATAGGTACCTCGATTGTAGCTGCCCCGGATTTCTCAATAGTCCAATCAAGGCCGCTGATAAAACCAGCATTCATATACTGATCTCGTATACCACGTGCTATGCTTTCAAAGTTATCATATGATACACGGTTGTTATCCTCTCCCATAGCGTTTAAGAGGGCTATCCGGAACTCATTAATGATTAAAGCGTGTACACGTTCAATCTTCAAATCAAGGGTGTTGTTGATACCAGCATTCATGGTACTGGTTCCACTGTTGTAAACCTGGACGATTCCATGGATCTTGTCACGGTAATTATAGGCAAGACCCCCAGTGTTATTGATCAGGTCAAACACTGCTTTACTGTATACTTCCTGTGTAATTTGTCCTTCAGCTTCCTCTAAGATGTGATGTGTTAGGCTGATATTCTCTGCCTGATTTGCCGTGTAACCTGCAAGGTATACCGCGGTTTCAGGTAGGGAGAATGGGTTGGTTTCCTGTAATAATTTAATGGGTGTGGTGATTTTCTCCCAGATACCACCTGTACTGAAGTATGTGTCTAGGACTGTTATTTTAGGGGTTTCTGATATTGTATTCCCTTCACAGTCTGTTACCACTTTTGTTGTAGGGTCTACAGGGGTTATCAGTCCGAAGGCGTTCATTTTATTTCTTTGTTCGTCATAGAATTCCTTATAGGTTGCGTAGATTTCAATACCCATATCGAATGGTATAAGTATGAAAGATACACCTACTTCATCTAATTCCTCAAATATCACAGCTAATTGTTCATTAGTCAGTGTGTAGTCATAATCTGGTGTTTCAGGTGTTCCCTCATTAGTTGTGAGGTTTCCTAGGACAATCTCATTCATGTCTGGGAAGTACTTGTAGAGTAATTGTAAGTACTTGTAACCAGTTGCATCTCCAATCGCTGTCACTTCACCGGCAACTGCGGCTTCAAGCGTGTCATATGATTTAAAGACGAAACTGTCATCTTTAAATGGTGCTATTAGGCAGATTATGTTCCGGTAGTTATTATTGACTGCCCGGTATGGTCTTTCTATGAAGTTTATTTTAACTTCACCTTTCATTTATGATCAACTCCAATTTTTTTGTATCGTTTAAATGATTCTCTTAATCCCTTTTTAGTTAGGGGTGTTTTGTAGTGCCTTGATTTTTTAAATGCAGCTACGAGGTAACGGTTTTCACCCTCCAGAAAATCTTCACCTTCCCCCTGATTGGTTTCTGGTTGTGGTGGATCTTCTTTTTTCCCGGCTTCAAGTAGGATCTTCTCGACAACTTTCTGGTTTAAACCTGTTTTTTTTGTGATCTCTTCAACGGTGCTATCAATGATATTCTCAGGGGTGTAACCTGCTTCACGTAGTTTTTCGGCTGTAGACTCTCCAACACCTTTAATGTCTTCAAAATCCAATTTTTTATTCCTCCTCTTCGATTGTTAACTCCACATCCCCAAATATAATATGTAAATCTCTTTCATCATAATCCACATCATCCCAAGTGTACATCTCATCAAACAAGAAAGTAATTTCCCTATACTTGATATCTAAGTAGTCACTATATACTATGTTAGATTCAGACCATCGAAAATTCTTTTTTACCAGTTCTGACTTCTTAACTTCCTTAATTAGCTCCTTGGTTGCAAGGTCAATACCGATCTTGGCTAGTTTATAGTCAGTTTGTTTACTTGTGATTAAGACTATGATTTGGGCTGTGTATTCGTCATCGTGGCTGGTTTGTTCTTTAAGAACATTTTTGGCGTGTCCGATGAAAATACCGTATTGTTCATTCTTGATTTTATACATAGATGGGAAACTGATAAAATAATTGTTTAACACAGGATTATCAAGCTTAACTTCTTGTAAGAGGTCATGGAGTAATATATCACTGCTAAACAGGTCATCACAGTTAAGTTCAAGAGTCATCCAAACACTTCCTTCCATAAGCTCTGTAATTCATCAACAACCACTTCCCGGGCCGGAGCCGCGAAAGAGTGTGGTGGAAGCTTACGTCCTGGGTTGTTTCCTAATTCTTCTGTGACCATGTAGGGGAATCCGTTGTTATCTGCGCTGTTATCCACTATCCAACTGTTAAAACCTGCGTTTTTAGCATAAAAAGAGTTTCCACCAACACCGGTTTCAAATGGGTGTTTATGGTGGTTGAATTCGGCTCGTTCGTATTCTAGGAGTTGTACGGCGGTTCGTTGTGCTAATTTACCCGTGGCAGCGTCAAGCCGGTTTTTCAGGCTATCGATTACATCATCAAGCGATGGGAAGATACCCTTTAATTCATCTAACTGGCTAATGTCTTTTGTGACAGTTATACGGGTTGTTATACTGCTTTCAACCATCGTTGCGTTCCTCGTGGAGTTTTAGAACCTTTTTCCACCACTGGTTATAGGATTCTTTCAGATTATCCGGGTCATAATCAGTTGATTTTTTAAATGCTTGTAATCTGAATTTATTAGCGTCTTTAAGATGGTGCTGGATTGGTGTTCTGGTGTCTTTTGGGGTATATCGGATTATCTGTTTAGCGGTTTTCTGGTTAATGCCTAATCTGGTTAAGTCGTCAATAGATACGCCTTTTAAGTCTTCTATAGATGTGTAACCAGCCTCTTGTAGTTTAAGAGCGGTGCTTTTACCCACGCCTTTAATGCTTGTTAAATCCATTTTTTAACTCAACCCCTGCAATGTACTAATACGTAAATTATCCAAAATACGCTTACCATTAAAATAAAGGTCCCTTGCCCGGTTATCCACCCTTGGGGCTTCCTCACCTGGAGATTCAACCACGTGATTATATTTTCTCCAGAGTTCCGCCGCGGCCCAGCAAATAACAGCTTCCCAGAAATCCTTAACTAGTGCTGTCTGTAATATCCCAGGATTGTTTCGGATGTGAAGTTTTGCATCTGAGAGACAGGTCCCCCAAACATCATCCACTTCTTCTAGTGTTACTTTGTTATTGCTGTCTGGATAGGGATCGGGAGTTTCGGGTTCTGTTTCTTCGGGGTCAATGAGCACCCAACCGTCCAACTTTTTAAGGACCTGGTTTGCTGTTTCTTCAGAAATCAAAAATGATCACTCCCCTAAAAAAAAGAGTTTTAGTTAAGTGTTTTTTTATTCACCGCTTGGTACTGCTGCCTTCTCAACCCCATAGAATACACCATCATAAACAGATACACCATAGGTCTTGTTTCCGCTTGTATCTCTGTATATGAAAGTTTGTCCATCTGCAAGGGTGGCGGGGTCGCCGAAGGCGGCGGTTACAAGTGCAATAGTGTAACCTTCCCCTGTTCCGTCAACCCCCTTGGATATACCGGCGGCTGCGATGTCTGCATCTCCAATATCAAGGGCTGCAAGTTTAGTCTTAGCGATAGCGGCATTAGTCGCTACGTTACTGTTAGTTATTCCTCCGGTTGGTATAAGGCGGTCTACTACTGCCGTGGCAAGTTCAGACAAACTAATAGTACCCTCTGGAAGTATTCCCTTAACCAGATTGTCAACTTTAGTATTCAAGGCTTCGAGTTCTTCCCATGCGTACTCTAATCCACGAACACTTTCAGCGTACTTTTTAACCTGTTTAAATGCTCTAATTAAAACCATAATATCACTCCTTATAAAAAAAGGGTAAAAATAAAACCCTCCTTATCCGGTTGCAACTAATTCTACAGTTACAGCAGCTTCAATATCAGCAGCGTCTATGGTCTCCTCATAAGTAGTGTAACCAGTCTTAGCAACACTTAAATCATATTCCACACTGGTGTTCACGGCAACGGCTGCTTTACCCTCAGCATCGGTGGAAACAGTCTTAGCAATCGTTGTACCATTCACAATCTGAGTCACAGTTACAGCAGCACCAGCCACAGCGGCTTCAGATACACTATCAATGACGGTGAATTGTACTGTCAGGCTGATTGATTCCTGACTTCCTATACCCGTCATTGCCCCAGTTTTACCAGGTGCAAGGTTACCCATACGTAGGAAAGCACCGACTAGTTCACTGTCACTGTAGTCAACCGCTCCAAGAACACGAGAATAACTGTCTTTTTGAACGTTGACTTCTATTCCACGGCTATCACCAATATATACGGCGTTGGTGTTCGCTTCAGGCCCTTCAAGGAACCTGTTGTTGATATTCATATCCGCAATGAGTGGTACAAGTCCACCAGGAGTTAATATCTGTGTAGCCCATTTACCCAGGATAACATCTGCCTTGTTAGCATAGACTTTTTTGTTATCAGTGTCGTCTTCAACTAGCTGGAATATTGCCTCACCAGTGGCGACAACATAATCCACAACCCCGCCAGAACCCATAATTTTCCTGATAAGGCTGTTAACATTGTTTAGGGTTACGGTGTCTCCTTCCATTTCAACCTGATGAACGGCGGTTTGATCTAATCCATCAAACTTTTTATTTTTGTACTCTTTAAATAGGCCCTCGTCTATTGCCGTGAAGTTATCCAAAGTTGCCTGTTCCCTTAAAGTCTGCATGGGGTCTTCACCAGGGGTTCCTGTCTCGAACATGTCTGTGGAGTATATTTTCCTCGCTACAACACAGTTGCTGTAAATTGGTGCTGAATATCCAACGGATGTCTCAACTATGTCTGAAGCGGTTTCATTGTCACTAAATGCAGAACGACTTTCTTTAGGAACGTTAACAGATTTGAACTTTCCTCTAGCACTATCTGTGGGTTTTACTCTACCCTTAGTTTTCAGGAAATCAAAGAATGGATTGTTGAGTAATAGGTTATCATAGGTGTCATCGCTTATGTCAACGTCTATGTAATCTCCACTGTCTGCCACACTTGCGGTGTCGGCATTATGCAGGTTGTTGAAGAGTTTTCTTGCATCTTTTTCAGTTAAAAATTTTGCAGCATCTTTAGTTTTTGTCATTTTGGATCATCTCCATTTATTTTTTTAATAACTTAATCTAGGATTCTCCTCTGTTGAAGATCCCTCTTCGAGTTTTATCTTTTCCGCCTAGGTTTTTGATTATGTGCTGGTTTTTGATTACAGGTTTTTTCTTAACCTCTTCAACCCCTTCCTCTAGGGTTTTTACTCTGTTCTCGATTTCAGTGACGCTGTTTAGGATTTTGTCGAGTTTGGAATCTTCGTCTTTGGGGTCCTCTTCATCATTGTTTTGGATTCCATCTTTGTCTTTGTCCTCGTTCTGGACCCCTTCCTCTTCCTCTTCAGAGCCGCTTTCTTCTCCGATGAGTTTATTGATCTCGTCTTTAATCCACTGTACATCTTCTTTGACAAACCCTATATCCTGATCTATTAAGTCAAATAGGGGCTGTATGGCTTCTTTGAAGTCAGCTACTTTATCATCGGATACCTCATTGGCTATCTCCCGGATGGTTTTAACCACATCATCAGCATTCTCAAATTTATATTCCTTTTCAGGATCCTTTTTATTAAATATCTTTTTAATTGCTTCATTTAATTTCATGGCATCATCTCCATTGTTTAATTTATATTCTTCATAACTGTAAGTTTCTATTGGCAATTTGTTACATGGTGAATCCACGAAACTTAAAATATTCTGGATTAAACACTCCTTTTCTTTTACGTCTTCATATAGGAATGTATTTACACCGGGGGGTAACTCCTTGTTTTCCTTACAGTAACTTTTCGACGTATTAACTGTAAAATCATTACTTGATCCGGTTATTTCGCCGTTAGCTATCTTATCATTTATAAACTTGTTTTCTGAAAAAATTAACTTCATCCAACTACCCTTTGGTATGGTAACATCATTTATCACCTCTTCAGTCTTTGATTGGTAATTTTCAATCGTTACAATATCATCCAGCTTCTCACCGTTATGATTATAATCAAAGTGACAGTTCCCGGCCTCTGTAGACATCATGGTTGCAATTTCTTCTTTAGTGTATACTTGATCCCTACAGTCTGGGTTCTGGTCATCAGGGGTGCTACATGGGAGTACACACGTTTTGATGAATAAACCATCTTCCTTTTGTTCTTTGAACAATTTGAACTCTTCACTCATAGATACATCACGTCACATTCGCAATTGCATACATTCGAACATCCATTCCGGTCATGCTGAAAATCACCTGGAAAAAGCAGTTCATCAGTATCTCCTGTCTGTTCATTATACACGATAAAAAAGTCTTTTACAGGTACGGTTTCACCATCCATACCACTATGCCGGGTATTCTGCATACCACTCCATATCCACATCTTCTCTGCCCTGGCGGGGTCTTCACCGTTTGCTTCGGCTTCATCGTAGTTGAGGGTGTATTTGTCTTGCCTGGCTTTGTTATCAATGTACTTTGTTATGCCCTTATTCATCTGTTCGAGTTGTTTGTAGCTGTATGTCTGTCCTTTCCAGTTACCACCCTTTTCTGCTGCCTTTTGGATAATTTTAAGCCTGTCAGCTTGCGGGAACTTTTTAGCCATCGTTTCGTATTTGGATATCTTAACATCGGTTTCCTGGAGGATCTTCTGTACAGCATTTATGTTCTTACCAATTCGCTCTGTATATTCCACACCCACCATGTCGGTGACTTGTTTCGCTGTACCTTCCAGCCATATCTTATTAGTCTGAGTTGATGATACCAGGGGGCTTTTTAGGATTGATTGATAAGTTTTCAATACATTAGGTTCAAAGAGCTTGTTAACTTGTTCATTTACTGTTTGGATGTTTATTTCTGCATCATTTATTATTACATCATCAACGAGCTTGTTATTATATTGTATAAGTTTATCAGTGACTAGTTTACAGTCGTTCTGGATTTTTAACCGGTTTTGTAGGATGAGGCTTCTAAGAATGGGGTGTAGTGGTTGTTTCTGCAATTGCATCACCTATCATCGTTTCAAAATCAGGTTCTCCTTGACCAGTAAGGTCACTTAGGAGTTTTCCTTTGTAGAAATAGTCTTTACTGTACCATTCATTGAGGTTATCAATATCCACCCATTCATAGATATTGTTTAATTGTTTTACATAGTTTTCATGGGTTATACCAGCATTATTAAACAAGTCCATAACCAGCTGTGCCCTGGCTATTTTGAATTCCTCGAACTCAGGGATATCAATCTGTACCTTGAGATCCTGTTCATAGACAAAATAAATATAATCAATGAGTAATTGTTCAAAGTCCTGTTGACTGGAATCAAGGCTTTTCAGGTAGATGGTCCATATCGCGACGGTTTTCTGACTGTTCATAGACTCCTTAACACTGGAGTCCATTAGTCGTTCCTTGGGGATTTTGGCTCGGCGGTATACCTCATCTTTATAGCTCGTTAATTTCTTTATAACATAGTCCTGGTTATTGTTGGTGAGATTGATGTAATCAATACTCATAGGGTCGTCGGTTTCCTCATAGAAGAATGCATTACCAAAACCAACCTTCTGGATCTCAGTCTTAAGGGTTTCCACATTCGCTGGTAGTGTGGTGCTAGTTGTAGGTTCCTCGTCATCATCTGGTAAAACTTCAGGGTTGTATTCCAGGTCACTGGAGGTAGGGTTTTCTTTGATGCTTTGCACACCAGCTTTATTAATGTAAACAATTCCGCTGGTTTGGTTTCCGCTGTTGAATGTCTTTGTATCTGCTGTTTTTATGCTGATTTGACTTAAGATATCCTGTACTAGTTGTAGGTAGAAGGGTTTGTCGTAGAAGTCGTTGAATTGTCCTCCACCATACCAAAAAGCAAAGCCAAGTGGGAGGTCTTTGTTGGTTTTGGGGAAGTCTTCAGGGTAGAAATAATGGAATAACTTATTATAACCAATTACTTTATTATTATAATCCTTTACTTCAACGAGAGGATATTCTAATTCTACACCATCAGTTTTATGTTTAACTAGGGTCACTTCGAGGAGTGTCTGTGGAATATGATCCAGGTGAATGGTGTTTTCATCAATGACAAGTATTTCCCCGCACCCAGCACCATGTAATGTGTGGTCCGCTACTATGAGAGCTAAATCCTTCTTGTTATTATTTAGCAGGGTTTCATAGAAATCTATGGTATCAGGGTCAAGTTTATCCTGTTCTATGTGAATATAATTAGATTTAATTATATCCTCCTGTTTAATATCCACCACGTTGGCAATGGCTTCGTTGTTATCGAAATATAATTCAGCGGTGGCTGCTTTGATTGGTCTCTTGACATAGTTACCTTCTTTTTTTGCGTTGAGTCGTTCCTTGTTTTCCTTGTTTATCTCATCGTTAATCTGATTAACCATAGCATTAACGATTCTCGATGTATTGCCTAAATGAGTAACCATACGCTATCCTATCCTTTGATTTTTACTTTCCGTAAATAATTATAACCCTGACTGCAGCAATCCAAAATATTAGGGGAAATCTTCATAACAGGGGCTAAAAAGCCTAATTCTTCTTTTAGTAGTTCAAAATAAGATTTAGGGTACTGTATTTCAGTGTACATCTTAGTTTTTAATAATTCATTAATCAGAACATGCCCTTGGCTTAAAGCCCTCACAAATGGCCGTGCCCTGTTAAACTTACTGCCAACTGGTCGTTTAGGATACACCACGATACCCAGCTGATTAAAAAAATTCTTCCAATACTTCTCAGTATCCACCCAACTACCAGGTTCTATTTCAAGGATAACAGCCGAAGGGAACACGCCTCGTTGGTGGTCTTCCATGACATGTGCTTCAACAAGTGATTCCGTGCTGGTTCCTACTGTCTGGCTCAGATTGTCTATCATCACCTGGTTAGTAACTAAATCTAGTGTATGCGTCCCTATGACAAATTTGTCACGTCCACGCCCCGCCAGGTCAATGCTAAGTATGGAAGCGGAGCGGTTAGTGATAGGGAGTGATAGGTAATCTTTAAGTTTGTTAATATCAATAAGGCTTCCTTGAGTGTAGGTGTAGTGCCAGTTTCCTTCTTTCTGGCTTTGTTTATCTATTTCATCCAGGTCTTCCAGGGATGCCTCAAACTCTACCTTGTTAATGTAAGGGTTGGTTCTCCAGCCCATGGGGACGTATATGTAGGGTCCTTCAACATATTCTCTAAGGAATCGTTGACTGGAATCGTTGAGTGTGAATGTCTTCGGGTCAAATTGAGGGTTACCAGAATTCACAACACATTTAGGAAATCGAGACTCCGTATCTTGTCGAAGGCTACGGCCCTGGAAGGTTAATATTCGCTTATCAACCTCGGGGGCTTCATCATTATAGATCCCCTGATAACTTTTACTTCGGGTCTTCTCTTTTTTCGAGATATGATCAAAGGCCCTGAAATCAAGTAAACATCCCTCAGGGCTTTTAATGGATGGTGGGTGTTGTTTAATTTTTAATTGGTGTTCTGGTGGTAGTTCTTCATTCCAGAGTCCGATATAACCGTATACACTATCTACATTTTCAGCGGTGAGATCATCGTAATTCTTCCTGGATACCAGTCCTTTGAATCCTTTTATGTGCATGAACCGTAATGACAGTACAGCCATAAAAAGGGTTTTACCACCATAAGCTTCTCCACCAAGAAGGAAACGCCAATAATCATTTGGTATGGGCCTGTTAAGGTAAATTAAACTTTTTAATTGTTGTGGATAACCTAATACTCCTTTTTTTATCTTTTCTGGGATGTATGGGTTATCTATCAGGGTTAGCTGGAGCATATCACGGTCGTACTGAGTGATAGGTCCAAGGTGCAGATCTGCCAAGGAAACACACCCTCCTACTCTTCAGGTGCCCCATCTTCATCTTTCTCTAAATCACCCAAAGACTTATCCATAATCCGATTAAACTCATCCAATGACTTATCCTTCTCCTTAATATCAATACTATCCTTACTAATACTCGTAGGCTCACCGAAGTCCAAGCGCTGACTATCACTACTATTCTTTTTAGCTTTACTAAAACAATCAACCGCATACGCTTTTGCGGTGACTTTGAATGGTATAGGGTTTCCGTCTTTATCAAATTCCCCTGTAGTAGTGGCTTTCAAAGTATCCATAATCACAGCGTGAAGCTTATCCTCCTCCAATTCATTCTGATCCAAACGCTTAATCAGTCGCTCATGAGCACGTGCTTCTAATTCTATTCTCTCTTTAGCTATGTTATAATCATCATAAGCCTCAGCACGGTCCTTCCAATGCCATCTCGTACCTTGTTTTTGAAGAGCCTCTTTATTAGGGGGATCTGGAAATTCTGGATCATCCTGGACTTTAGCGGACAGCTTCGAGATAGTTCGTAATGGCCCTAACTTTAAATACTCATTAAACAAACTATATGTAGAAATTTGCTCGCTTTTCTGCCTATCCCATGGTTGCTTCTCTTCATTGTCATCTGCCATAGTTATCACTGGTTTTTTGGAGATTTTTTGTAAAAATCTGGGAAAACTTGTTAAATTCTATCTAAAAATTAATGAAATTTAGAAAAATTAGTGTAAAAAATATGGAAATATAAGAAAATTATTTAGTTCTTTTTGTTTTTGAGTATGGACTTTATTTCAGATATTTCAGAGCGTATATCATCAAAATCAGTGGAAATCTGCTTTTCCATAGACTCTAATCTTTTTTCTAGATCTTCATTATCATTTTTAGACTGTCCTTTTATTAAGACTGATGCAAATGCACCTGTAATTATTCCCATGAATCCTATACCTACAAACATCATCAAAACTCCGATCGCTCGGCCGGTTTCAGTTGTAGGATAAACATCACCATATCCCACAGTGGTTATGGTTTCTAAAACATACCAAAAGCCATCATCTACACTATCTACGTTATCATTTTGGCCCGATTCTACTATAAAGAATGATAAGGCCCCTGCAATAAGAATTATTAATATTATTATTAAACTATAATCCAATTTAGTTTCATGTAAAAAAGTTAGAAAATGTCTTACATTGTTTTTGAACAGGGACAATATCCTTATAATCCTTATAAACCTGAAATATCTGAAATAAACACTTATCGGACCTACAAGTATCTCAGGAATCATCCCCGGTATTTCAGCCCAATTCGAACGCAGAAACTGTTTCCTACTCTCAGCTTTCCATAGTCGATAACTAAATTCAGGTATTAAAATCAAAACCACACACAAATCAAAATAAGTTATTATAACCATGATCTGTGAACTAACATTAACAAGGCTAACATAAGTAAGCATGATTATATCTGAAAGAATCAGAATAGTCAATATAAGTTCAAAAATTTTAGTAAATTTCCCCTCCATGATTTATAATACAATATCTCCATTAATATAGATTAATATGATAAATATTTTCTCACAAAAAAAATGATGTATAATATTTCATAATCCTAAAAATTTCATCACGGGCGCGTCCCGGGCGGCTTCTAGTAGTACTGCTATTATGAATAAGCTTAATATTGCTGTGTTGATGTAGATTAATGTTTTACTGGGTAGTTTTTCTCCAAGGTCTTTTATTTCTTGTCTGAGTTTTTCTTCTAGGCCTTCTAGTTCTGTCTTGGTTGCACTGTTCTTTTCCAAGTTAGTTATTCTTTGTTCCCAGGTTTTCTTGTTTTCCTTAAATTCTCGTATGTCTTCAGCGGTATAACCGTTGGTTAGGTCTTTTTTTTCCATGTAAATCTGTATTTTTTGGAAGCGCTTATCTCCTTCTTTTAATCGTTCTTCTTGCCCGTCTAATCTTTCATCCTGTTTCTCCAGGATTTCTAGTATACGTTGTATGCCTGTTTCTACTCCTAGGTGTTCTTGGCATGTATTGTTTTCTGGTCCTGCCACTCCACCCACCACACTATAAAAAAAATTTATTTAAATGTAGCCCTCGGGTTCTTGTGGTTCTTCTGGTGTTGGTGTTGCATAAGTTCCAGCTGCATCTATGAGTGTGTTGGTTCCATAGATACTGGTGAAAACAACAGCGAACCCGATTAGTATTGATAAGGCGTTTAATGGATTTACGCTTGGATATATCTGTCCTATAACTGGTATACCAAAGATAACACCTATTATAATGTAAAACAAGGCGTTTAACTGGAATTTACCATCTTCTACTTTAGGTAGGATCAAGTATCCATCACTTTTTATCTGTCTAAGCACAACTGCTAAAATCAGCCCTAGTAACAGGACTACTAAAACTACGTCTGTCATTTCTTTTTTCATCTCCCTTTAGAATTAGTTAAATTTATTTAATGAGTTTTAGAGGAGTTTCCAGGGGTGTGGTGGGATGTTCATAATAAAACAAAGGGGAAGGTGTAATCTTTTTTGAGGTAAAAAAAATAGACCACACCCCCCGGAAACATATCCCCCTACTCTTTGTTTTGGACTAGACATCTCAAACAAAAATAAAATTATTTGATTAATTTAAGGATCTCAGCGGGTATTGTACCATGATTCTGACAATACCATTGCTGCTGGAACTGGTCCCACTGTAGATTATGACCACAATAGGGGCAACGTTGTCCTTTCTTCAACGGGGAAATCCCCCTTATTTTTATAGAAGGGTGTATAGGGCCGCCGTCCTATACTGTCTTCTATTAAATGTCATTTTGGTTAAGAAATGACCATAAAATAAAGAAACTAATAAATTTTAGTATTCGGGTCGTTGTCGCTGATTGTAATGAAGTAACCAGCCGAAATCAAATTCCTTATCAAAATTCTGCCCTGTGGGTGATGCTTTAACTACAAGGCCACATTTACGGCAGACTATCTCATCCTTTCTGTTGTCATATTCAAAATTCGATTCTTTACATTTTGGGCAGTGCTTCTCCACGGCCCGGGATCCGCATTCTGTGCAGATAAGAAAAGGCTCCGATACAATATCACCATAATCTGATTTAACTAGAATGAGTTCAACCTGGTTTATGTGCTGTGACTTGCAATCACAGCAACTATATCCAGGTATATCACCCCTAAGCACGTTAAACTCGGGGGATTCTTGGGTCTGGCGGCTCCCGATCTTCACACTCCTCTACTATCATATCCGGCGCACATGACGGATACTGTAGAGGTCCTGAAAATGCTTAGCAATCTTTAAAGTGATTCGTGTGAATATTTCATCGGTTAAACCCACTTCCTCAGCAATGGCATAATCACTGAGAGGGTATTGCTTCGTTTTACTGAATTTAATGTAGAAAACTAGTGCAGTGATCACTACTTCATATTTACAACGTGCGCAAAGTTCTTTAGTATTAGGAAATTCCTGTATCAAGTATAAAACCTGATCTCTCAGATCACCCTGCAAATTAACCCTATTCATCACAAGGTGAGCGTAATTAACTTTCTGCTTAAGTCTCCATTTATCCTTTGGCGATTCTGTGTACTTAGAAATAGATGCTGGTTCTCCAGGTTGTCTTTGTTGATATCTGTCTAACAAAAATTCTATGCTCCTTGTAGCTTCCATAAAAGACGCCTTCAAGTAGTCTTTGATTATTAAGAATAGATTGAACTTTTTACTATAAATATATATACAATATGTCCTCAATAATTAACAGTGTGGGGAGGAGATTCTCCGAATTCCGATGAAGTCTGGCGGCTCCCGGTCTTCCACTCCTCCCCCACTCACACTCATAAAAAAAATTTATTCTAAATCATGAATACCATACTTTACTATTTCCCTAGCAGCATGTAAACCACTAATAACCCCCATTTGACCAAGCCAATCATCTCTATCCTTACCACGCTCCACTAAAACATCAGTACGATCCTCTATTTTCTTAGCATCAGCAGACACTCTTTCCATTTCAGCATCTATCAAATCCAATAACTTCTCCCTAGCCTTACTTTCAAACCATCCTTCTTTTTCAACCATTTTAAAACCTCCTTATCCCTGGTCTAGATTCTTCTGTTGCTACTTTAGCGTTAAAAATAGACTCCGCTTCATTACGATATTTTTCATTTGGATCATATACTCCTGTTGGATCCTCTCCGAGTAGATCATATAGGGAAGTTTCAGTTAATTTGATAAACCATTTACCATGATCGAGTTCAATCCATCCTATAATTTCTATGAATTCCAGCCAATCCCCTTTTGCTCTTTTATCTGAAACTGAAAGTGTTTTTATGATAAATTCAATTATTCTTTTATTTGAAACTCTTTTCCCCGATTCAGGATAGAATTCCTTGAAAAATTTTATTAAGAAATTCTTATGTCTTTTATCAAAACCCGGTTTTGAATGTGTGTGCAGGGTAGGTGAAAGGACCAGATAGCTAAGCTGACTTCCCTCTTCTATGATACTCCGATAATTTTTATAATTATTTGCTGCTAAATATGATTTTAAGGCGTTTCTGACTTCATATCGGTAAAATTCTTTTATTCTACCTTTGTGGGTGTTTTTTACAAATTCTTTGAAGTCGTCTAATAATTTTTCATCTTCAAGATCTAAATCTATCCTGGAAGTTATGATATCAACCTCCAAGATTGCACAATCAAAACCGGGTTATCAACTTTAATAACCGGGTTATCATCGATCAAAACCGGGTTTTGAATGTGCATGAAAATTAAAGATATAAAAACATTTAAATAACAATAAAAAGAAGAATAGTTCACTGAGATTTTTTCTAAAGTATGTAATGAAATTTTTTCTAAAGTATTGAAATTGAAAATAAACCCTTCTCTATTGTTTTCGATATTTCTATGATTAACCAGATTACCTACTCGGTTACATTTTCCCAATGCACACACATTCAAAACCCGGTTATCAAAATTCAACTATTCACTCTCCACGTATTTTTCTAGTACTTTGAGTAGGTATAGGTGGATCTTGATTGGCTGGCCTTTCTGGTTCTGTTTCTGCATATCATTGATTAGTATTTGTTGTAAGTGTTGTTTCTGGTCTGGGTCTTGTTTCATTCGTGGTCTGTTCTGGTTACGTTTTTTATCGCAGGTTATGCAGATGTAAGCGTAGCCGTCAGGGGATCTTTTTTGCTTGTAAAATTCTTTGATGGGTTTGATTTTTTCACAGTCGCGGCATCGTTTAGTTATTCCTGGAACTTCTTTTTCCTGTATTTCTTCGGGTGTTGGTCGGTAGTATTCATTGATTTTACCATTCTTCCGCACAGTGAGCATTTTATTTTCAATATACCAAGCGAGACTATTGTTCAAGGTCATGGGGAAGTCGATATCCTCGACATCCTTTTTCACGAAAAAGTCCTGTTTCTCGAGTAGTGGTTTTAGTAGTTCCTCCCAGACCTCTTTGAACCGTTTCTCTTTACATTTGCCACATATTGTCTGACTATTATACACCCTGGCATCGCAGTATTTGCAGGTTCTTTTGGATGGTCGATCTGGTTTTTTTAGTGTATTATGGTCTGCCTGGGGCTGTTCATCTATTTGGCCTGTTTTAACAGTCTCCCGGGTTGGGGGTTTTTCGTCGCCCTGGGAGATGTTTTCAGATTTTTCTACTGTAGAACAATCCTGATTTACATTTACTGATTCATCATCCACCACCCGGGAGGCGGGTTCTATACCTTTAAAATCCCCATCCTCGAAGACGGGTTTACCCTCCGTTCTAACCCTTGGTGGTAGGTTTTTATATTTCTTCAGGGCTTCAACCCCATCCACGTTATCACCTTCTTCTAAATTTATCTCTATTCGATGCATAGCATCCATATAAATCTTTTTCAACTCGATAGGGTTTGGTTTAATATAAGTTTCATGTACAACATTCTTACTCCGCCCCTGCAAAGAATCAATCTGGTCAGCTGGTAAACCAATATTACTGGCATGATATTTTCGCAGAGTATGAGCGCGGAAAAATCGGTATTTACCCTTAAACCCCCAGCAAAAATAATCATTTATCCTTTGAAACCTTTCTAAAACTAATGATGATGTGAATGGAAATAGCTTATCAATTAAATCTAAATTAACCCTAGTTTTAAGATATTTCACTATCTCTATGGTCGCCAGAGGATGGTTAAAAGTGTAATAATATTTGCTAGTTTTTATTCTTTTCAAATACCAGGTAGGAACAACATCAAACCGACCACCCAGGGTTTCTAGTATGCTATCTAGCCCATCATCATTATGATACTCACTTGTAGCATCCACAAAGTCACCAACCGTCAGGGATAACGTTTCAGCTTTTGCAGTTCCAGAAGTTGACATAAAGAGGATTAAAGCACGCATATCTTGTTTTGATATTTTTAAGGCTTCAATTATATGTTCCTTCTTAGGAAGATCATCGTAATGTGTTTGATAGTCTAACCCCCATTTAAAAGGAGGGATTTGGGGCAATTCAACTTCAAAGTGGCTGTAAAAAGTTTTAATCTTAACGAAATAACCCCTCGCTGTTCTTGGAGCCATACCCCTGTCTAGTAATAAGCTTCGATAACCTAATAATCGTTGTTTGATTTTACGACTACGGGCAGGGATTTTAAGATCTTCTTCAGTATGTGCTTCCTCTATCAGCTCGCCAAGATTTTTATGACAGTATTCAGTGTATAACTTCAAAGTTGAAAGATAACCATCCAAACTGCTCTTTTGTAAATTACGAGCCTGCCCGAACTCTTTAATCAAAACTTTTTCATCTTTAAAAAAAGTAGATATAGTTTTTTCTTCTTCGTTTACACTGACAGTCATTTATTACCCCTCTTCCACCCATATTTTTTGAAACAGTCTACACATAACGCAAATATTCTGAAATCTGTGCCCGGTAATGCTGGTTTGATATACGCATATCTCATGGCTGGTTTGTCGCATAATCTACAGGGTCGTGGTTTCTCATATTTTCCAAATCCACGAATGGTACTCTGTCCTTCCTCCATCCATTTAATGAACTCCTCCCTGCGTTCTTTCCATATCCTGTTTTTTCGTTCCACTTTGGCTTGGAAATGGGGGGCTGAAACCTTTTTAGGTTTTTCAATATTTTCAAAATCAAGGATAGACTGCATAAAAACTAAACATCTCCTTTTAGGAATCCGGCTCGGCGTTGGTTCTCTATTATCCTACTTAAAACACTAGTTTGGGCGTGTATCCGGCGCTTATCACCACGTTTCTGGTATTTCTTTTTTATGTATTGTTTACGTAATCCTAAATTATTAGCTCTGACTTGTATTGCTCCATCACTCCTCGTAAAGAGTATCATTAACTCCTTATTCGGAGTATGTGGGTATAATTGTTTGAGGAGTTCATCATCCTCCTGTGACCATTTACGACCCATCCGAAACCTCTCCCTTGTATTCTTTTATAATGTCTTTTTCCCTGAATTCCCTGAGCATCATCAACTGAGAACGGTAAGTGTCCACATCATTCATTTACAGCCCCTCCTAATCCTTTGATCCCGTTTAATGCTTTTCTGTAAAGGTTCACAGGACAACTATTAGGACTTGTTTCTTCTATCATCTCCCTCAATACCTCTTCCATGTCGTCTGCTATTTTATCCCTGTTTTCAGTGGTAACGGGTATTAATCCGTCTTTTCCTAGATAAAAATACCCTCCACTGCAACTAGCCTGGAACATTCCACGCCTCACCGTAGAACACCCCGACTGATCAGTATCATTATTGCAGCTGCGAAGATCCAGGCTGACCAGAACCAGGTCCAGGTAGTCCAAGGCACATCAGCATAGATGCGGTTCCACTCATCAAGGAATAATCGGATGGGATCCTTCAAGTTGATCCCTCCTCTAATTTTTCCCTCATCTCGGTAAGGGTTATTTCACCATTTGCCCATCCTAATAGGTAGTCTAATTCTTTAGCGGCTTTTTCCTTCCGTTTTCCTTTATTTTCTTTTTTCTCGTTTTTCATCATGTCTGGCAGCTCCCAAATTTTTGTCTTCCACAAATTTTATAAAAAAAAATAAGTTTACAAAATTTTTGTTATCTCTAAATCTCCATCTGGATTAACTGTAACTTCAAATTCACTTTCATTCTCTAATCGAAGCCATAATATTCCAAATCCATTTTCTTCAACATCAGTAATCCAATGATTCTCATTTTCTGCTTTTAATACATCTAAACCTTTAATCATTCTAAATCATTCCTAGTTCTCGTTGTCTTTCAAGTTTAGAAACATGTTTAGATTTCTTTTTTCCTGCTAACAACAAATCATCAATATCTGCTTTTTTTAAACTCTCTGGATCAACCCAAGATTCACCATTATCCATATTTTTATCCCTCCACTTCTTTTCATGCAAGCTTTTCTCTTCCCGTATAGCAGCCTCCAGTGCTGATTGTAGTAATGGGGATGCTGTTATTCCTGCAGCAATAATGACTGCCTCTTTTGGATCCATCAGCACTCCCCCCATTGCCATTCTTTTAATTTTTGATAAATTTCTGCCAGGCTATAAGTCATTAAATCTGCAAAATTATACATGACTTCACAGTCCTCAGTTTTGAATCCATCCGGGGCATAGACTATTAATTTTTTACCCTTTGCAGCTGCATATCCAAATTCAGTATGTGCTGACCGACCACAAGGTAAAATCAGGATTAATACATCACTTCCTCGAACCTGGTTTATATCTTCCTTAAAAGCCCTAATAGCCCTTTCATCCTGTACAAACTTGATAGCCTGGGCATAGCTACTGCTTGGAATCACTTTTCCCAGGATATTTTTGTATTCGTCCTCCAGGTCATCCCAGCTGAAAACATAACGTCCAAGGGATGGATCCGTAAAATCATCCACTTCAACAAAAGATAAAACCATTAATTGTTCCGCTAATTCCCGAACTTCTTTTTTATTTTTCCAGCTTGAAGCAAGATAAATCTTCATAAAAATCACCATTGCCCCTGCTTTCCTTTTTGATAGATATGATACCCATCTATAGAGTCTAAAACGACTATTATCTCAGTTTCTTCAGAAAGGAATAATTGAGTATCATCATATGCCCTATCCTCTTCACTTACTTTTAATAGAGTCATTTTAAGGTCTTCTTGTAAATGTTTAATAGTATAATCAATACTACTCTCACTATCATGGCTGTCGCTGAGAATCTTAACCACTCTATCACAGAATTTTTCAAAATCTAAAATTTCATCCATCAATATCACCTGTCTAAAACACTTATGTGGAGTAAAAGCCATATCATAGCGGCGAGGATGTGTTTGCAGGTAAAGCTGCCTTTAACCTGTCCGTCTCGTCCTCGGTGATGCCAGTCGGGACAGGTAGGGTCACAGTACCACACACCATGATTATATGATATGAGGTAGGCGTGGTACTGGTCATTGAACACTACCAGCTGAGCCCGGTGGTCATCCTTCCAGAGGAGATCCACCAGGCCATTTTCTATGATATCACGTGCTTTCCTGAAACGGTTCATCCTCTGTTATCACCTGCAAGGGTGTTTATATCATCATCTATCTCTGGTGTTTGTGGTATGAATTCTATATCATGTGCATTATCCTGGGGGCCTATTAACCTCCATTTACCATTACCACGGTCTAACATAATAAAGAGTCCTTCTTTATGGAGATTCGCACTCTTAATCACTCCTGTAACAGGTCTCTTTTTATGCCCCAGCTTCATAGTCACCCGTGCACCTTCCATCTTCACCAGGTCCTTGTATAATAATCCAACACCCATAGTTCAGGCCTCCCGGGTTTCATCTATAAATTCCAGGACGGCATCAAGGACCATCTCTATTTTTCCTTTACCCAATTCTCTGCCAAGACTGTCCTGGATAAAGAGAACTAGTAATCTCCGATTAAAACCGCTTTGAAGAGCTACCTCCAAGGCATCAGCCATCTTATTTATGCTATCTGCGAGTTTCATGGTGCGACTGTCATCTACTTCAGGAGTTAAAGTTATATCTCTCTCCAGAAGTTTTTCAATGAATTTCTGATTTGTTCCATACTTCTTTTTATCTTTTTCAGGTAGAACATCCCACATTTCAGAAAAGATATGTAACCTATCTCCTTCACTAACATTCTCCAACATACTTATTCCTCCTCTGATTCTATCCTGGGTGCGAGTAGGAAGCTTAATTCTCCTTCATCCCCGGGCATTTTCAAGGTAAAAGATAGTGGCATGTCATTCCCTAACTGGATGAGTACGGTATCGGAGAATTTATCAGCTCGTATGATCTCCTTAACTTTATCCAGGGTACACACGGATCTTGTCGTGTCTTTCACATCTTCCCCATGGACATACTCCTTGGAAACCTGCGCAAATTCACCATCACCTTTTACAATAACCTTACTGGGGTTGATGGTGAAAACCATCTTATTTGATACGATTTCAACATCTTTAACAGCGTCTTTCAAAAAATTGAAAGGTAATTCCACCTCCACCGGATAATCCAGTACAGGGGGTGATGGTGATTTATATTCCATGTCGATTAAGTAAATTTTAAATGTCGTCCGTGCCTCACCCTCAAAAATGAGGGTTAAATCCTCACCCTCACTACTGAGTTCAATAGTATCATCCTTCCCGGCTCTTTTCAGAACATGGATCAATTCCTCCGTATCAACATTCAACTTCATATGCTCATCCGACTGGTAAACATCGAATAGTTCAGGTTTTAATTCCAGATGCACAAATGAAATATGCGATTTATCCAGGGCATCCAAAGTCAATCCCTCCTTATCGGCTCGGATCTGAACCTCACCCACAATACTACTAATCGCGTTGAAACTAGTTTTCAAAATACTAGGATCACTCAAAACCACTTTAAACATACTATTTCCCTCCTTCTTTTATTTTCCCTGCTTTGACTTGGGCTGCAACTTCGGCTTTCACTCGTGATTTCATGGTGTCGTCGATGTCGGGGTCAGATTCAGCGAGTTGGATTAATTCTTCAGCTGTCGGGTCCTGATCATGATGGTTGCCTTTATGGATATCTGTGTAATTATCTATCAAGTTCTTCGCTTCCATATCGTCTTTGAGATTCATCTCTGCCTTGGGATTGCTGTTTTCTTCATCTTGATATAATTTTTTGTATAGTGGATCGTCCTTGGAGATGTTCACAAATACATCATATTCCTGGAATCCCTGTTTCTGTGGGTCTGCACTGCGACGGGTTCTTTTATATACTATCTTAACATCGTAACCTGTGGGTATATCCTCCATGGCGCTGTTTAATCCATCAGTACCGAAGAATGATACTTTACCATCAACATTAACAGGATGATCGCTTGCAAAACAGTACTTCCAGTTAGGCCTGCCCATGAATGGCTTTGATTCCCGATTAAGATATTTTCCCTCAAGGGTGTCTCCCTTATTCTTTGCTTTCCAAATACCACTTTTAGTCGGGATTTTAATCCACTGTTTATCTTCAGCCATACTAATTCACCGTCCTCTCTGCGACTTCCTGTCGGACTTTTTCCTGTGCTGATACCTCTGGTATTGGATTGTTTCGTGCCTGGTCCAGGACCAGATCGAAGTGTTGGATGATCTCTTCGTTGAGCCGTTCAATTTCAATTACTCTTTCGATGATGTACTCATCCTCCTTGAAATACACCTGCTCAGCACGTTCAATCCGGTTACTATATGTCCTTACCAGCTTAGCATCCCGGTACCTACGTTTAGCCTTCTCCAACGCCTTACCCGGCGTTAAACCCAATTTTTCCAATTTTTCTACTAATTCCTTATTCATTTAAATACACCTCTCCTTTTCATTCACTCCAAATTCATCTAATTTCTTCTGAAATTCTCTTTTACGTATTAAACTAGTGTTTTTTATTTCCTTATCCTCTTTGAAGGCACATTTAAGGCAGGAATCCCATTCAATATGTTTAGATATGCTAACCATCAGGACAGGGTTATCCGTTTCCCCTAAACAATAGGCACACACGGCCTTACCCATGGGTGGCTCCCTCCACCCTATCTGGTAACTCCACACCTTCCAGTTCCGGCTCTGATCCACAATTAACACAGACCAAGCGATGAGGATGCAAAGGGTCAACATAACAAAAATTACCACAATCAGGACAAACAACCGCCGTCGGTGGTATTTCCTCTTTTTTAGTCATAGTTTCACCCATTCCTGTATTTCAGGATTATACCATTTCCCGTTTACTTCAGGACCGTTCCATATTGCATATTGGGTTTGTCCAATAAAAAAATCCCCTAGATAATAAGTGACCTTCTTATCCACGTGTTTGAAGTCTCCAATAAAAAAAGCACCTTTACGGACCATTATAGTCAAGTCAAAGTTTATATTATGGTCTTCAGGCCCAAACAGGGGATCAATGTAACTTGTAACTATACGCAGAACATCCCGGGGCTTCAAATGTAACCTATCACTTAATATCTCCCTGACCCGTACCTGGTAATCATGACAGGTACCATCACTAAATACTGTAGACTGTTGAAATGGACGGGTCTTTACTTCAACCTGTTCCTTATTCATGGGATAATCTCCCTTAATTCTTTTTTAAGGCTTTTAAGTTCACAGGCTGCAAAGTAGAGAGATCCTTCATGGTATTCATTTTCAGGATCATCCTCATAATCTTCCCAGGAATATTCAAAATCAACTTTTAGTACAATCAATATCCTTGCTATATCTGCAAGGGCCCAGTTATCAGGGGAAATAAGAAAGACATTATAATAGGCTGATCCAGGTTCCTTTAAAGTTGCATTGAAATATTTCTTTAAAATATTTACAAGCTCTTTATCGTATCCCTCATCCATAGCTAGTCACCCCTGCCATATGCGCCGCATCCACCGTGATCATAAAATAAACCACGGATAAAACCAGGACCAGGACAGAAATTACAATTATCACCAACCCCGGCCGTGCCAGGAGAAACCTTAAAAGTGCAAGGAGGAAGTAAACATCCTCCCCCCTGGGCTCTAATCCTTGCTTCATTCTCTCACCCCACAAACCCTTTCAGTATCACCACATAGTTTCAGTTCAATCATACAGTCGTTTCCTTCAACATTATCGTTTTCAGGGATGTATTCAAAGAGTCTACCCTTCCAGGTGTGAATGTATAACCAGAACCCACGATCTCCAGGCGTAACCCATTGCAAAATTCCCTCTCCCTGGTGGAAGGTTTCTAAAGCTTCTTTTTCAGCATCATTCATCAAAATTCACCCCCTTAAACAGCAGACTTCATACACGTCCTGCCAGCCAGCCCGGTCCACGACCAGGACCACCCGATCCTGAACCTCCAGCCGACCAGTTACCTTCACTAGGTCAGTTCGTTGATGAAGGTAAGGTAACTCCTCATAATCACCAGGTAACTCTTTGAGTTTCCTGATGTGGTGAACCTGGTCCTCCCGGGCCGGGAAAAGTAGGTCCACTTGGTTTGCAGCTTTAAAAGTAGGCATGGTCTAATCACCACACCCACATTTAGTAAGTAGTTCTTCATTCATTTCCAGGCGTTTTCCAAACCGTTCCATGTTATGTTCGAGGATACGGGCATTCTCTCTGTATTTCCCGTTAAGTTCTGGGAGGATGTCCTGGACTTCTACTATGAATTTTTCCATGGAATCTACAAGCTCTGAGGGTAAGGGTTTGTCATGGAACTTTTGGTTAATAGCTGCCATATCCAACTGGTCATCTATGAGGGTTCGCATTCTATGCAGCTCTAAAGCCCACGCTCTGAGAATTACATCTGGATCAGTTATATCCACTTCCTTGGGTTTTTGGGGCTTCTCTTCCACATTTTTAGGGGGTAAAGGTTTATCAGATAAGTTATTGGCCATGTCCAAATCAATAAGCTTAGATGTAACTCTATCTTCCCCATTTGCTGCTCCTATCCTTTCTGCCAAGTCTAAGGCGTAATCCTCAACCTGTTCCCTGAAAGTAAGCAACAAACCCTCACTTACTTTAGGTCTACGGTAGGGGCTTTGACGTTTAATTCCCTCTAAAAGTAGCCGTTTCACCGGTGCCTTGGCCAATTCGTACTTCCTAGTATCATCCTGGTTCATTTTACCTGCAACTAGACCATCCCGGGACCCCGCAACAACACCATCTTGAAGGTATAATGTCATTTAAAGCTCCTCCTGCAGCTCTTCGTCTAGGTCTCGTTGGCATTCTCCATTTTCTTCTGGATCATCACTTTGGCATCTACCACAGTCAATACATTTTTCAGCCATCTTAGACGCCCTCCTCTTCGTTTTGGCATCGTCCGCAGCTGGTGCAGTAATTTGAGTCCTTAACACACACCACCCTTTCGGCTTGATTTTTCATTCGCTGTGTTGCTTCGGCTGCTATTTCTTCAAATTCCTTTTCTTCTAACCATTTTGCTTCTGTCATCCTTTATTCCTCCATTATAGGGGGATGGGGGAACATAGATACTGGGCTCTGGCGGCTCCAATCATGTCTTCCAAATTTACATCCCTTTTTTACATCCCTTTTTTGAAGGGATGTTGGCAGGAGATTTTGAAGATAAGAAAAAAAATTCATAAAATTTTTCTCCTGCAAGTATACTATTTTGCTTACTCTTTATATAGTTTACTATTTTACTATTTTTATAGTTAAAAGGTTTACTAACCGCATAGCAAACTATAAATAAAAAGAGAAAGAAATATAAAGCAATAACTGAAAATATGGAAGTGTAACAAATGAGTGAAGTAGTAAGTACATTTACACCTGGTGAAACTCCAATGGCTTCCACAAATAAAGATGAAATAAAAACAAACATACGGGTTCCAGAAGAAAAATACGAGCTTTTAAAAGATATAAAAAGCGAAACAGGAGAGCCCATCAACGCTTTGATAGTTGAAGGTGTGGACCTGGTTTTACTGAAATATGAATCTATTCTAAAGAAAGCGGTAAAAAAAGCAGAATTAAAAGCAGACAAAGTTGAAAAAACACTTGCTGAAATAAGAGAAGAAGTTGAATCTAGAAAATAATCCTTTTTAATCCTATAACTATGTGTGTTAATATCTAAACCTGTTTTTGATCCGATTCTAAACATGGGGTTGGCGGCTCCCTTGTAAATGTCTTCCACTTTTTTCTCGAAAAATTCCCTATAGGGATTCGATCAAATTATTTTGTAAATATTTTTGTTATAGAATTAGTTGGTAATTAACCATATTTAAAGCTTTCTTTGACCTTACCATCCTAATCTAAGCGTTATCAGGGTTTCTTTCATGAAAAAGTATAGTGCAATGATCTGTCATTTCAGATTTACAAGAACCTCCGACAAACAACCTTAAAAAGTATTACCTGTCCTTTATATATCCCCATCAAAAGGCCATGGAGAATGCTTAGATTAGAAAATTTATATGCGTGGATCTTTTCTGAAAACCAGGTAAAAGTAATACTGGACTGATTTCAAATAAACTTTAAAATTATATGAAAAAATCATAAACATTTTAATAAAAAAATTGTAATATATTTATTTAGTTGCTTTCTTTTTCTCAAGGTAATTGTCTAAATAATTCTGTACTTCAGGTTCAGTCAACGCCTCCAAGTATGGATTTTTAGAGATGGCATTCTTAATGAAATCAATATCCGCCCGTTGCTCCTGGTTTTCTTGGGTGAGTTTTTCTATTATTTCATAGTTTTCTTTAACAATAATTTTGCCAGTTACAGACAAATGAGGCAGTGCTTTACGGTAATTATCCTTCAAAGCTAAATAGCAGTTTGGATCAGCGTACCTTTCCAGGACATCCCCTGTTTTCTGTCCCATCAAGTATTTAGTGTCTTCCCAGCTTAGTTTTGCCTTGTATCTTACCTGGTTTGCGAACCATTTTCGGAGTTTATGTGTTCGGAAATAATTTCTTTCCTCATTATTAACAGTTATCCTTGGGAATAGTCCTTTAGCGTAGTGCATGCGTTGAAAAAAAGCATTAACAGCGTTAGTTGTTAATCTTAAATCTTTCTGGAGGTCTTCCCTGTTTTTTTCCAGGCGGGCTCCATCCTTGAGGAAGATAGGATCTTCCTGATTTAAGTTGTGGTCACGGGATTCGATTAATAATGCAATTGTTTTTAGGCATTCTGGACCTGCGAAGGTGTAGAATTTGTTTGATGTTTTTTTTCTTTGGAGGTCGAAGCATCCGATTAGGTTGTCATTTATTTTTGTTCTCTCAATAGCCTCCTCCAAATCCCTGTCTGTAAATATTTTCTCACCAGGTTTGGGCCAGTACTGGGGGGATTTGTCGCTGTATTTCACTGCTAATATGAAATCTTCAATATCAAGGAGGAGAGCATCACCTACTGAGAGGCTGGTCTGTGCCTGGGTAATCATCAATGTCTGGTAAGTGGGGTCTGAATGTCGTATTGCCTTTTGTATATCTTCTACTTTCAGAGCATGTTTTGGGTCTTCATAGACCTGTTCTTTATCTATTTCAACCTCTGGGACGGGTGTTAAGCGGAATGATTTGAGAAATCGTGTTATTTTGCTAATATATAATCTTATAGTGTCATGCGTATGTGTTAAACTGGTTTCTTCTATATAATCATCAAGGGCAGCTGCAAGCCATTGATCCATGGTTGGAATTCTATCTCTAAGTTCTTTTTTATGTATATCATGTATTTCTGTCGGTGTTTTCCCTGTGAAGTTGCAGAAACTTTTAAATGCAAGTATGTAACCTGATTTTGTGGCAGGTTTTAGTTTTCCTTTCTTTTTCCGGGAGGATAGGAATTTTTTTAGTTGTGGATCCTGGAGTAGGTCTTCATCTGTGAAATTTGTACCCATATCTTTTAATTAAAAAAATTATTTTATATAAATTATACTTTTAACATAATAATTTAACAGATAAAGATGACGATGGCATATAAAAAGGAATAGTAAAAAAAGATTTA
>ENA-UOOR01000698-UOOR01000698.1-fermentation-metagenome-genome-assembly--contig:-NODE-698-length-45174-cov-14.778430_pt1 | contig 45174 bp, 25 predicted proteins | sample MGYA00245780_ERZ724029 | MGnify/ENA primary metagenome ERZ724029 (study PRJEB28704, sample SAMN03018315) | fermentation metagenome | biome: anthropogenic terrestrial biome; feature: soil; material...
CCAAGAAAAAAATGTCAAACGAATTCAAATCTGCCTTTTTCTTCAAAGGAACACTGTGATTCAAATTTGATGTTTTTCGAACTATTTTTATAACTATTGAAACGTTTATCATCTATTAATGAATCATTTTTTTAGATGATAATGTATAAAATAACCTACTTTTAAACCATAAGAATTGTGTTTGATTTACTTTTTTTTATAAAGTATTTAAACTTATATAACATACTTGAAATAATATCAATACTAATTATCATTGCTGTTCTATTAAAATCCAAAATAATTCTTTGAAATAATTGAAATTTAGTTAGTTGAAGACAACTTTCGATTAAATGGATTTGAATTCTCATCTTTATGATCCTGATCAGGAATGTAAATCATAAAGTTAAATTCGTATTTGCTCAGCGGGTCGCTTTCTAAGATTTAGATATTAAGCTTCTCATAGACAATAACATTCATCTTCGAGATTTCTTTGACAATGTGTATTTCGGTCTGATAGTGCCACTCTTTTCGGTCAAACCGTTATATCCAGACAGAACTAAATTTCAAAATAGCAAGGAACAATTTGGGTTAATGGGCGAGACTTATTTGATTATTAATCACGTTCCAATTTCAAGAGGATATTGGGAACTAATTATATTAAACGATAAACCGTTTTTTAACATTGTTAAATACACATGTATGTCAAAACATCAAAACATATAGCATATGAAACATCACTGTATTAATTGTAAACCTATTGTTGTTCTAATTATTTTGTTATTTCTGTTTAAATCAAGCATTTTTGCACAGATACAAAGAGACAGTTTAAACGAAATTGATGCGAAGTTCTGGATTTCACCATACGACTCACGTCAATCTAAAGACTTAATTACATCTTCTATTTCTCAAATAGATGGTGTGAAAGTTGAAAATATTCCTGGAGCAAATCGTATGAATTCAATCGCTGGGTTATTGACCGGTTTTGTAAATATTCAGGACAACGGTTCTCCCGGGTGGGAAAACAACAGTATGTATATAAGAGGTTTGAGAACCCTGGATGCTTCCAATCAACCATTAATCATTGTAAATGGATTCTATAGGCCAAATGCAGGATACATTAATCCTTACGACATTGAAAGTATTACCGTTTTAAAAGATGCTGCAAGCACCGCATCTTTTGGCCTGAGAGGAGGGAATGGCGTAATATTAATTACCACAAAAAAGGGAAGAAGACAACCCCTTAAAATTTCTGTAAATACGAGCTTTGGCTATTTGCAACCTACCAAGCTACCCGCCGTAGCAAATTCTTTCGACTACGCAACTTTATATAATGAAGCGCTCATCAACGACGGTGGCGTAGCTAAATATGATCAGGCAGCTTTAGATGCATACAAAAATGGAGATGATTTATTTCATTATCCCAATAACAATTGGCTGAAAAAGTTCTACAAAAAAGACACTTTTTACCAAACATATAATTTGAATCTCAGAGGAGGTTCTGATCAAGTACTCTACTATGTTTCGGCGGGATTGACAAAAAATTCCGGATCATTACATGTAGACGACACAGTGAATACCTATAACACTAATTTAGATCATCAAGCCATCGATTTTAGAGGGAATATGGATATCAAGGTAACTCCGTTAATGAATTTATCAATTGATGTTGCGACCAAGATTTCACAATGGAATTTACCCGGGACCTTGAACGATCAGGAAATTATGGCAAGGCTTGTACGTATTCCTCCCAACGCTTTTCCAATATTTAATGAAGATGGCAGCTTGGGAGGTACAGCTCAATACACGGAAAATCCGTATGGAATGATCAATTATAGCGGATATTCAATTAATAAGACAAGGAATCTATATTCAACGCTTTATCTTGATCATAAGTTAGATTTTATTATAAAAAATCTAACAGCCTATGCGTCTGTTTCATTCGATAATTATTATGATCAGTCCATTACACGCAACAAAGGGTATTTTGTCTATGAAGGCAACATAGACAATCCTCACGGTACAGGGAAGCCTGATATCCAACAAAACAACAATTCTTTCGGTACTGTTTATCGTTCGTTTGATATACGTACCGGATTAAGGTTTACACAAGATATCAATGAGGAACACAATGTGGCTGCGAATTTGTTTTTAAACCAAAATACTGAATCGGGTAATGGAAGAAGAATGCCTCACGTATACAAAGGTTTGATTGGATCGGCACATTACGCCTATAAAAATCGTTATCTTCTAGATTACTCATTTGCATACCAGGGAAGTGAGCAAATAGGAGGCACAAAAAATCAACAATTTATGTTTTTCCCGGCTGTTTCTTTAGGCTGGATTTTAACAGGAGAGGATTTTCTAAGTAACAACTCAGTGCTCTCATTTATGAAATTAAGAGGATCGTACGGAATAACAGGATTGGATGACGGCATAAATTACTACCAAAAATCCACAATTTTTCGAAATATAGGAAAAGCATATTTGACAGGGGAAGGATTGTCTTCAGTAAATACATACAGAAGAATCCAGGTGGGCATTGAAAATATAAAAGCCGAGCGATTCTATAAATCGAATATCGGTCTGGATACCCGTTTTTTTGGTGACAAATTATATTTCAACGTGGATGTTTTTCATGAAAGTGGCAAAGATCTTATTATTAATAGTCTTGAAATTCCGGCGATGTTTGGAGCACGTGGCGGTTTGAAAACAAATATAGGGGAAACTTCAAACAAGGGATTTGAAATAGAATCCGGTTTTAATGCCAGAGTGGGTGATCTCAAATACTTATTGTTTACTACATTTTCTTTTTCACGCAGCAAAATAATCGATATGCAAGAAGAGGAAGTTACGTATCCATTCAATTCGAGAACCGGCCACCCTATAAATGCTCAATTTGGATTACAGGCTGATGGGCTTTTTTATGATGACAATGAGATAGCTTCTTCGCCTGTACAACAATACGGATCTTATAAACCTGGAGACATAAAATACAAAGATTTAAACAATGATGATATAATTGATGTAGACGATAGAACAAAAATTGGATTTGGCTCTATACCCGAATACGTTTATGGGATGGGAGCCAATATGTACTATAAAGGGTTTGATTTTTCTTTGTTTTTTCAAGGTGTAGGCAATGTGGATAAAAAAATGAGCGGGTTATTATACTGGGAGTTTAACCCTAACGGTACTGGAACTGTTTTTGAGCATCATAAAAATCGTTGGGTGTACGACCCGGCGCAAAATATAGATACACGTCTGACTGCAACATATCCCCGGCTTACTACAGGAGGTGACAACAATAATAACCGTAGTCCGAACAGTGATTACTGGTTAAAAGATGCCTCTTATCTTAGGTTAAAAAACGTGGAAATTGGTTATTCATTGTCTGATAAAATAGCCAAGTCGATTTTTATAGAAAATATTAGATTCTTTGTTTCACTAAATAATATTTTGACATTTGATGGAATCAAGATTATTGATCCTGAACTAACATCTTCCGGAATGAGATATCCTATTCAAAAAAGTATGAATTTCGGAATAAATTTACAATTTTAACAAAAATCGATTATGAAAAAAATATACTTATTGCCTTTGACATTGTGTTTGTCCTTTTTCAGTTGTGACTTTGATCAATTTCCCACTGAAAGTATAAGCTATGAAGATGTTTTCAGAGATCCTTTAAAAGTGGAAGGCTATATCACAGGCTTATACAGTTATCTACCAAACGAAGGCAGTTATCATAGTGTAGCCGGGGCAATGTTGTCTTCTGCCAGTGATGAGTCAGCCTCTACAGCTCCTTCTGATATTACTTTATTAACAGATGGATCCCTAACCGCCAGAAGTAACAATCCCGATGCGAATTGGGGAAATAGTTACCAATATTTAGCAGACATAAATCTCGGTTTGGAGAATTTGCACTTACTGACAAATGAAAGACAGAACACCATAGATCAGTATATCGGCGAAATGAAATTTTTGAGAGCGTACATTCATTTTGAGCTTGTAAAACGATACGGCGGTATCCCTCTCGCCAATAAATTATTTTCTCTCGATGATTTAAATATTGAAAGAAACAGTTTCGAAGAATGCATAAATTTTATTTTAGAAGATTGCAATGAAGCTGCAAATTTATTACCTGATCCAAATAATATTGCTTTTGGACGGGCATCCAATGGCGCCGCACTTGCTTTAAAATCAAGAGTGTTATTATATGCTGCAAGTCCTTTATACAACAGTTCCGGCATAAATAATGACAATAACCCGCTCATTTGTTATGGCAATTACGATCCCGATAGGTGGGAATTGGCTGCTACTGCCGCTCATGAGGTAATTTCCTTAAATTATTACAATATTTTTCAAACAAGAGCAATTACCGATAATCTTAATGACAGCCAGGTAGCGCAGTATGGGGAAGAAAACTATCGGAAACTTTTCACCACGATAACAGGAAACAAAGAACTTATATTTTCAAGGACGGCCTCATTAAACAATATAATTGAAAAAGACAATACACCGGTTGGATTTACAAATGGAAACGGGAGAACAAGTCCGTCCCAACAGATGGTTGATGCATATGGGATGATTGATGGAAAGTATATAGAAGATTCTTCTTATGACAAAGAACAACCTTATCTAAAAAGGGATCCCCGATTCGAGGCTTCAATATTTTATAACGGTAAAAAATGGCCCGGACGTGCCATTGAAACCTTTCAGGGAGGAGAAGACATGAAAGGTACAATCTATTCAAAAACAGGATATTATTTATCGAAATTTTCTGAACCCACCGTTGTGATTTCAGGTTCACAAACAAACACATACCATTGTTTTCCAATGATCAGATATGCAGAAATATTACTAAATTATGCAGAAGCAATGAATAACGCCTATGGACCCGATACAGATCCTAAAGGATACGGTTTGACAGCCCGTGATGCCTTAAAACAAATAAGAGCCCGCGTACTCAGACCTCAACATACTGACGTTACCGGAGTCACAACCAAGGAACAAATGAATAAAGCAATTAAACACGAACGGCAAGTTGAGTTGGCTTTTGAAGAACATAGATATTTCGATTTAAAACGATGGAAAGAAGCTCAAAATATCTTGTCGAAGCCATTAATGGGTGTTATCATACAAAAGATACAAGATAGTTATACTTACGATTATTCTTATGTCGCAGAAACAAGACAATTTCAGGACAGATTATATTTTTATCCTATCAGTCAAAGCGAAATGTCTAAAAACAAAGCTTTAGTAAATAATCCAGGTTGGTAAAATCATAATAATTAGCTATATGAAATTAAAAATATTCTATAAAATTCCATCTTTAAAAGTAATAATCCTTTTATTGAGCGGCTTTACCCCCACACTCCTTTTTTCTCAGGTTACAGTGAAAGGAGTAGTTATGGATGCACAAAGAGAACCCTTGATAGGGGCCAACATAATCGAAAAGGGAACCAGTAATGGAACAGTCACCGATATTGATGGGAATTTTACATTAAACGTGAGAAACGCAAACTCTATCTTGACGTTTTCCTACATCGGATTTATAACTAAGGAAGTGAAGGCTACTTCATCTCGTTTGGAAATAATCCTTGAATCTGATGTTCAGATGATGGAGGAGGTCATTGTTGTTGGGTATGGATCACAAAAGAAAGAGAGCGTGGTGGGCTCAATATCTACACTTTCATCGGCCGATTTGGTTCAATCAGGAACCTCGAACCTGACCACTGCATTTGCCGGAAAAGTTCCCGGATTAACATTCACAATCCCATCCGGGCGTCCCGGAGGAGATGCCGCAGATATTTATATTCGAGGAGTCTCAACCCTAAGTCAGGCAAATTCAAAACCTCTGATTTTGGTTGATGGAGTAGAAAGAGAGTTTTCTCAGGTAGCGCCCGAGGATATTGAGCAATTTTCAGTGCTGAAAGATGCTTCTGCAACAGCGGTATATGGTGTTCGTGGAGCAAATGGAGTTATTTTAATAACTACAAAAAGAGGGCAAAAAGGGATGGCAAAGGTTTCTTTTAATTATAAGTATTCTGTCCAGCAACCCACACGACTACCTACTTTTGTGGGATCGTACGATCATGCTGTGTTACGAAATGAATCTTTAATAAATGATGGGCTCACTCCGACATATACAGAAGAAGATCTGCAACATTTTCTAAATAAAGATGCTCCGTATACCCACCCTGATAATGATTATTTTAAAGATTTCTTAAAAGAGTACAGCCCGATGCATGATGCTGTATTAAGTGTCAGAGGAGGAACTGATGCAGTGAATTACTATATTTCTTTAAATGGCCTTTTTCAGGATGGTATGTATAAACAGTTTAAAGGACGTTACCCTTCAAACGCAAATTTTAAAAAAATTAATTTTCGGACAAATCTGGATTTTGCTGTAACCAAATCTACCGATATCTCCGTCGATTTAAATGCCCGTTTGACTCAGGAACAGAATGTATCAGGAGGAATTGATAATAACAACATTTTTGTAAAATTATACGAAACACCTCCATTCGCTTATCCTTATTTACTGGCTGACGGCACATATGGTGGAAATGCCAACTTATCCGATGATAATTTACTGGCCACTTTAACGGAATATGGGTACAGCAGACTTTCAGATAACATTCTGGAGATCACTACCAGAGCAAATCAAAGATTGGACTTTATTACTAAAGGATTGTCTGCCCGTGCATTTCTAAGTTACAATAATTACTACGAATCCGGAACGAATATATATTACAGACCACCTACTTTTGCTTACGTGGGAGCGTATACAGGGGAAGATACACCAAAAGTGTTGGTTCAGGAAGAGGCCGGCCCTACCCGTTCTGATGTACAGGGGAGTGGAGCAAGGTTACGGAACAATTTAGAATTGGGATTAAATTATTCCCGAACATTTTCCGATCACAACGTCACAGGTATGCTGGTATATACCCAGACACAGTTTATGGCCAATTCAACTCTTCCGGTAGGTTTTATCGGATATGCAGGGAGAGCTACCTACGAATATAAACAGCGCTATTTAGCGGAAGCAAATTTTGGGTACAATGGGTCTGATCAATTTGAAAAAGGACAACGGTTTGGATTTTTTCCCTCCTTCTCTCTCGGGTATATTCTGACAGAAGAAGATTTTATGAAAAAATCATCGGATATACTATCTTTTTTGAAATTTAGGGGATCGTATGGAAAAGTTGGAAATGATAAAATCGGTTCCAATCGCTTTTTATTTCTACAAACTTTTGATCGTAACGGAAATTATTATTTTGGAACAGACGCTGCGTTTGGAGGTATGACTGCATTAATAGAAGGAGCATTGGGTAACGATCAGGTAACCTGGGAGGTTGGTCATAAATATAACGCCGGGGTTGATGCACGCTTCTTCAAAAACTTATCAGTAACTTTCGATATCTTCCAGGAAAATCGAGAGAAGATTTTTATTCAACGTGTATCCACTCCTCAAACATTGGGTGTTGGATCTGCCAATGAGAATATAGGTAAAGTAAGGAACAGGGGGTTTGAACTGGAAATGGGATACAATGGCAAGATAGGAAAAGATTTCAGCTATAACATAAAAGGAATGTACTCTATTGCTAATAACACCATTATATATATTGACGAAGTGCCCCCAAAATATGCTTATTTATCCAGAATCGGAAAGTCTGTCGGGCAATTATTCGGTCATACGGTAGAAAGATTCTATTTACCTGATGACTTTGATTATGATGCAGACGGAAAGCTTATCGGGCTAAAGGCAGAGTTGCCTCAGGTTACGTTACCTGTTCAACCCGGTGATTTTAAATATTTGGACCTGAACGATGACGGGACGATTGATTCATTTGATCGGGGCCCAATCGGTAATTCCACTTTACCAAAATTTGTTTATAATACATCTCTGGGATTGACATATAAAAATTTCAATTTCTATATTTTTTGGCAAGGAGCAGGAGGAAATAATAAAATGTTATCCGGTTCTGCAATTTACGAACCAAGAAGAGAGAAAGGCAGATTCCTGGATGTTCATATGTATAGATGGACCGAAGAGAGGTGGAAAAATGGAGAAAAAATACTATATCCCCGGCTTGCCAGTAATGAAAATCAGTACACAAGACAAAACAATACTTTTTTTATGCGAAAAGGCGACTATCTGAGACTGAAAAATGTAGAAGTTTCTTACACTTTTAAAAAGTCGAAGTTTTTAAATTTAAACTCTACGCGTGTTTATATCGGTGGCACAAATTTATTGACCTTTGATTATATAAAGAATTTCGATCCGGAAATGGGAAAATTAAACGGCTTTTTTTATCCGCAATCCAAAACATGGAGATTGGGAGTTGATATTAATTTTTAATTAATGACACACAATGAAATTAAATAAATTTTACAGCGTTTTTTCCTGCTTATTAATTGCTGTTCTTTTAATAAGTTGTCAGGATGATGGCAAAGGATTACTTGATAAGGAAAAGTCAAGCGATATCACAGAAGATATGGTTTTTACCAATGCACAATATACCTACTATTTTCTGAATGGTATTTATCAAAGATTAAATAGTGGGTTTTTCGTATTTGGAGGAGCCGGATATTTAGGAAATGCGGTGGATGAAGGATTGCATAAAGCATCCTGGGACAATGCAGAAAAGATGGCCCTCTGTTCGTGGAACGAAACCAGTTATCCGATTAATTATAATCCATGGAGTAAAAATTACCAGGGGATCCGTGCTGCAAATCGTTTTATGGCAGAGATAGATAACGTCCCGAATTCTGATGAACCCGTCATGAATGATGCAATAAAAGGTCGAATGAAAGCAGAAGCAAGATTCCTCAGAGCAATGTTTCATTACGAACTTTTGAAATTTTACGGCGGCATACCTATTCAAGACAAAGTGTTGACTGCAGCGGACGAAGAAGAATTAAAAAAACCCCGCTCCACTTTTGATGAAACCGTTGATTTTATTTGCAAGGAAGCATTATTGGCCGAGAAAGATCTACCTCATTCAGATGAATATGACACATCTGATTTCGGTAGAATAACAAAAGGTGCCTGTTATGCATTAATTTCCCGCGTCAGGTTGATGGCGGCAAGCCCCCTGTATAACGATCCCCAACAACCGGAAGATACACCCTTCCATGGAAAATATTCTGCGGATAAATGGCGTCTGGCAGCAGAAGCAGCCAGGGACTTCATCCAAAAGACAAGAGGATACGAACTCCACCAATCAACAAACCCGGCCCGGTATGGTGACTATGAAGATTTTTTTATCCGCCGATATAGCCCGGAAGTAATCCTTTCCTATCAATCAGCAAATGATGATCCATATTTGGGTAGAATATCCCTGAATGGTCAATTATTTGGATATGGCGCCGGTCATCAAAATGTTAATAACTTTCCAATGTTAAATGCAGTAGCCGACTATGAAGTTGTAAAAATTGAGAACAACAATATTGTCAGTTCACATTATATCGGGATGGAAAAATTGAAAGATCTGTATGACACCAATTCAATAGACTCCGAATCCGGATTTGATCCTCAAAATCCATACCAGAATCGCGACCCGAGATTCTATCAATCAATATATTACAATCAATCACCCTGGCCTGCAAGAAACGGAAAGATCTTTGAGATTTGGACATTGGAAGGGGGCACGATGGCTCAATCAGGGTTACATGAAATACATCGCGCAAATGCGGCCTTTACTTTTCCATATTTTTATATCAGGAAATTTACCGATGCATGGGCAGATCAGCAAGGCTGGAATAATAAAAGGCCAAATGTCACTAATAATTTTCCTATTTTCAGATATGCCGAGATTCTCCTTAATTATGCCGAGGCAGTAAATCAAGCTTTTGATAATCCGGACGCAACTCCTCCGGGCTATCCCATGTCAGCCAGGGATGCAGTAAATTTGGTACGAAGAAGAGCAAAATTTCCGCCTCTGGATATTGTCGCTGCAAAGTGGCCTCCGGGAATGCCCAAAAATGTAGCCGGACAAAGTCTACCCGATCTGCCGCCGGGTCTGAGCAAAACCGATATGAACGAACGTATTGTACGGGAAAGACGTATCGAATTATATCAGGAAGAACACAGATATTGGGATTTGAATCGTTGGAAAAAGAGAGAACCATTCACTGCATACGGACAAACAATTGTTAAAAAGAAAAATGGGACATTTGTTTTTAACTATACAGAGATTATGGAAAGAAAATGGTATGATAAATTCTATTTTTTCCCGATTCTGGTTTCCGAAAAAGAGAAAGTTCCGGCATGGGAACAAGCACCCGGGTGGTAATATAAATGAAAATAATTAAATTATGAAAGTTTACATAGATATTCATATTATTCTGTTTATAGTAGCATTATTTTCCTGCTCTTCCAAAAATACAACGGAAGGAAATGATCCGATCCTACACGGGAATGATTATGTGACTGCCAAAATAACTATTGACAAAAGTGACAAACATGCAATTTCGTCAGACTTGTTTGGATACAATATTGTTTATGCCGAAACTCCCGATAGAGCGTGGAATAATGGCGTAATAGAAAATTTCACAAAAGAAACCAAAACTTCTTTTATTCGTTATCCAGGGGGTACTGTCGTTACTTACTGGCACTGGAAGGAACCTACAGGAAATGGGTGGGACGATATTTGGAATCCTGAATATAATATGTCAAGTAAACCGTCGTCGGACTTTATGGACATTGATGAATATATTTCACTTGTAAATAAATTCAAAATTAATCCGTTGATTGGGATAAATATTAATTCAGGATACAAATACAATCGTTTGAATGAAAGCGTGAATGAGGCTTTGGACTTGATGAACTATTGCAAGGATAAAGGGCTGAATGTAGAGTACTGGTACTTAGGAAACGAGCCTTACCGTCCCGATTGTAACGGAGGCCCGCTTACTGTTGAGCAATATGCCGATCTTATCAATATTTTTGCAAACGCAATGAGAAAAAACAATCCTTCTGTCAAATTAATAGCTAACTGGCTTTCAAACTTCACTCAACAAGAAAAAGATTATATCAAACTATTGAAATTAGCGGGACAGAACATAGACATATTTGATGTCCATCATTATTGGAATTGGAGTACGGCCTCTTTGGATGGATGGTTAAAAAAGACTCCAATTGGGTTATGGACAGGACAATCCTATATCGAGGACATTAAAAAGTTCAGAGAAATAGCTCAAAAAAACGGTTATCCGGATATTAAACTCGCTACGCTGGAATGGAACGCAGGTCCAGGCAAAGAAAGTGAGGAAAGATTGAATGTATCACAAAATGCCTTTGTTCAATGTGAAATGATGATGCAATTTATGTTAGGAGGTATGGATATAGCTACTTTTTGGCCATTATTTTGGAGAAGCGGTCAATTTAATGAAAGGGGAATTTATAATATAGATTCCGGTAAATTAAATCCAAATTCACTGTTACTAAAAGAGTTATCACAATTTTCCTCCACACAATGTCTTGGAACTGCTATTGAGGGAAAAAAAGATAATTTACTTTATCTTTGTGTAGAGGATCCTGATACGAAGTCTCTTAAAGGTTGTATTCTGAATAAAAATGGGGAACCAATAAATATAAAAATTGTTGAGTCCGGCATTACGTCTAACAAACCATACTCTGTGAGACAATATACCTTAGAAAATAGCAATTCACTTATACAAGAAAATATTACTGCAAAAAGTGAATTAAAAAGTAAGGAACTAATTTTTAATATACTGCCCTATTCAATTGTGTTTTTTGAAACACACTGATTACGTATGTATTAAGCGGACAATCAATACAAAGCTTGTGTGATACCGGAATAGATATTGATTAAGAACGGTACTCAGCACATAGAAGTAAATTATAATTAAACTCTGATTAATTGATATTTAATGAAACTCCTTATGATGGCAAAAAAGGTTACACTCCCCATTCTAAACCAAAAGCCGCTTATGCCGGTATGATTACCCGAATGGAATTTTGAAAATTAAAATCTATGCAAAAAATATTTACATCGGGAATAGCCCTTTTTTCGTCAATCATGCTGTTCGGACAAGAAGTAGGACAGCCTCTTCCGGCTTGGAACGAAGGAGAAATGGAAATTCACCATATTTATACTGGAAGAGGCGAGTCTGCCTTTTGTATTTTACCTGACGGTACTACTCTGCTTATTGATGCTGGCGATGGGGGTCCACATGCAGATCCACGAACAACTAAAGCTTCACCAGATGCAAGTAAACAACCTGGAGAGTGGATAGCCAGATATATTCAAAAACGACTGAATTTTACAAGAGAAAAAAAAATTGATTATGCCTTTATTACCCATTTTCACGGAGATCATATCGGTGGCGTTTATAAAAACTCCCCTCAAAGCAAAAAAGGAGGAAATTATTATCTGAGCGGCATCACCGAGGTATATGAACATATCCCTTTTTTAAAAATTATTGATCGCGATTGGCCAACATATCAATATCCGAAACCACAAACAGGCAAATCTTTTAATAATTACCGGAATTTTCTTGAATGGAACAAAAACAGGTTGGAAATTGAAAGATTTGTACCAGGAACAAACAAGCAATTTGTTCTTGTGAATAATCCAAATAAATATGATACATTTGAAATCCGAAATATTGTTTCGTCAGGAGAAGTCTGGACAGGAAGCGAGGATGACACAAAAAAATTCTTCCCAGCTGGAGCAACTATAGATGAAAATAAATGCAGTGCTGGAATTCGAATTAGTTATGGAAAATTCGATTATTTTAATGGTGGAGATTTGTCTGGCCGGATTCCTGTTACTGCTGAGTCTTGGCGAAATATCGAAATTCCGGTAGGCAGGGCCGTGGGGACAGTCGAAGTTTGCGAAGCCAATCACCATGCCTGGATTGATGCAATGAGCGAGCCCTTTTTGCAAAGTGTCCAACCTCAAAATATAATAATTCAAGTTTGGCATGTAACTCATATAAACTTATCAGTTTTGCAAAGTATGACCAACAAAAGTATAAATCCCAATCTCAAAAATATTATTCCCACAAATATTCCTGAACTTACCAAAGCATATTTGGGTGATGAGCAAATAAAAAAACTAACGGGTGACGGAGGGCATGTGGTAATAAAAGTAGCTCCGGGAGGAGAAAAATATTCTATTCTACTTCTTTCAACCGAAGATGAATCACATAAAGTCAAATCAATATTAGGCCATTTTGAAAGTCTTTAAACAAAATATTTCAATTTTACATACATGATTATGAAAACTTCAAGAATCTCTCTTTATTTATTATTTGCGCTATTTGTCTTTTTTAGTTGTAAAAGTTATCAGAGTAATGATATTGCAATCAGTAATAATGAGAGTGAAAAACCGTTCTCTTATTTTAAGGTTTATCGCGGCAACACCCACTCTCACACCCTTTTAACATGGACGCATGGAGAGCATCGCTCAAAAGGAATTAACGATCTTAGTCAACCTACAGAATTTCATCCTGATTGGAACGTCCCGGCAAATGTTAATTGGAGAGATTACAATTCTATTTTTGTAGACCCAAGTGGTTATACAAACAGACAAGGATTACCTGACAATCACTTCGAATTAGCCATCGCAAACGGGTACGACTTCTATGCCATTACTGATCATTCGCAAGAGCCGAATTTCCAGCCTGTATCTATAGATAACAAGGGATGGCAGGCAATATCTAAAGCAGTTGAAAAATACAAAAGGCCTGGTTTTGTTCCTTTGGTAGGTTTTGAATTCAGTAGGAATACGAATGAAAATGGAGGAAACGGTCACATTAATGTTCTTAATTCTTCGACATACATAAATGCCGACCACGGTCAACGGGGACCGGCACCTGCGTGGCCTGATGCCAATTGGAGTATTCCGCAGTTTTATAAATGGGTGAAGACTACCGCCAAGCCATACAAAAACAGTGGTTATGTAGTGGTAGGATTTAACCATCCCTCTGCGCAACAATATGATGACTGGAACAATATCGATGCTGAAATAGCAGAAAAAATATGCACTTTTGAGATCCATACAAATTATAATAAAAATAGATGGGATGCTTATATCAGGGCATTGAATAAAGGATGGAGAGTTTCGCCCATAGGAGTTCATGATAACCATGGATATTCAGCAATCCTTAATAAGCAATTACCGCCTCCGACTTTTGTTTTAGCACCAGAGTTAACTACTGAAGCCATCACAAAAGCCCTTCATGAGAGGCGAACTTTTGCATCATGGAACGAAGGAGTGGAAGTCCGTTATTCAGTGAATGGTCAATTTATGGGATCAGTATTAAGCAAACCTGACGTATTTAATTTTCATATTGAAATTATCACGCCTGATTCTAAAGAGAACGAACAAGTTAAAAAGATCCAAATAGTAAGAAACAAACCTGACGGGGAAGGAGTAACTATTGTAGCAGATCAATCGTTCGAGGGAAACAGGAGCAGGATTGTTTGGGACAAAGAAATAAAAGACACAAGCGCGAAATATTTCTTTTTACAAATCTTCCATGAAAATGACATTGACAATACAGGCAATTATAAGCCAAATGGTTCTACGATATCTGCTCCGGTGTGGACCGGGAGATAATCGGGACGTATATACATGGACATGTGGTATGCGAATATAAGTGGTAAAAAGTTTTACACGGTTTAACAACAATGGTTAAGATTAAAGAGTTCACGAAAAAAAGTAAGATAAAAGGGAAGGATCTTACTTTTCTACTTCTTTCAGGAGCACTACCTGCAACACTGTTCGGGACAGAAATAAAGCAGGAACGTCCAAACATACTCTGGCTCACATTTGAAGATACAAGCGATTATGAATTGAGCTGTTATGGTCACCCCGTGAACAAAACTCCGGTAATTGACGGACTGGCTGAAAACGGATTACAATTCATGAATGCCTATTCCAACGGGCCACAAAGTTCTCCTTCGCGATCTACCATCATTACCGGGTGTTATGCCCCTACCTACATGATGGATTGGCACCGTCTTGAAGTTACTACCCCCCAAAACATCTATTTCCCTCAATTAATGCGAAATGCCGGTTATTTCTGCACCAATAACCAGAAAACCGATTATAACTCCAGAAACAATGACAAAGCCTGTTGGGACGAGTGTAGCAATAACGCCACCTACAACAGTCCTGCAAGAAAGAAAGATCAACCTTTTTTTGCGGTATTCAATTGCATGGCAACCCATATGAGCAGGCTCACTTCAACACATCTGGAAGGTCGTCGTAACTTTGCTGAAGAAAATCTTGATCCTGCAACGCTCCCTCTTCCACCCCATGTGCCGGATTTAAAGGAAATAAGATCCGATTACGCTTTTCACCTTGAAGGAGTGAGTGATGTGGACAAGTGGGTCAATATTTTCATCAACGATCTTAAAGAAAAGAAATTATTTGACAATACCATTATTTTTATATTCAGTGATCATGGGGGATGTTTGCCCCGTGGAAAAGGATTCAGTTATGAAAGTAGTTATAAAGTACCATTGGTAGTTTATATTCCTCCCAAATGGCAACATTTATCTAAAATGCCTATCGGGAAAAATCACCGCTTCGTAGCTTTTGTAGATCTGGCCCCCACCGTATTGAGTTTAGCCGGTATGAAAGCCCCCAAATCAATGCAAGGACTGCCGTTCCTGGGCAAATACGATACGACGGAGCGTAAATACAACTATGGCTTTACCTGTAACCAGGCAAGCCACTACACTCCCATACGTACTATTACCGACGGACGTTTCAAATATATCCGGCGTTATATCCCTTATAAACCGGATAATCTGCTGAACGCTTTTCAATGGCGCATGCCCAGTAACCTGTACTGGGATAAAACTTATTTCGAGGACAAATGCAGTAACCCAGTCTGTGAATTACCTTACGTACGCAATGAAGCCGAATTGTTTTACGATCTGAGCACGGATCCTTTTGAAATCAACAATTTAATGGGTGATACTAAATACGCAGAGAAGATAAATGAATTGCGTATGGAACTCAGTGCCCATATTCGCAATACTGGAGATTTGGGTTTTGCACTCCTATCGACCCGAAGAGATAGAGATAAATGTTTTTATGATATAGTGCATACTCCCGGCTATGATCTTGAGGAAAAATATCGCTTGATGGAACTCACCGCCACAGTAGCTCCAAAAGATATTCCCTTCTTAATAAAAAAACTAAACAGCAGGGATCCTGAAACCAGATTCTGGTCCGTAATTAATTTGGGCGTACTGGCCAAAGGAGGCAATCTCCCCACAGCACCCATAGAACTTGTACGTATCATGCAACAATCGAATGACTCCCAAATAGCTTCAGAGAGTGCTTACGCTTTGTGTTACACCGACAAACGCAATGAGGCCTTCGAATATTTTGCAACACACACTCAGAATCTCACATCTCTCGAAGTATTGAGCATGGATAAAAATTTAAACTTAATTCTACCGGATAAAATAAAAGAAAAGATCCGTAATAAAGCCATTGAAAATAAGAATGAAACAAGTATAATGGCTCGCAAAATTCTTGTAAACTTGGGTGAACTCCCGGCAGAAAAACTCTATGGCAACGAGGAGAAAGAATTTGCCGATGGTTTGAAACTTAATAAAAACCGCCGCCCGCTTGTTCCCACTCCGAATTAGGTATTAATCAAAAAAGATCAATAATGACATCAAATTCATCTACGACATTCTCCGGAAAAAATACTTTTCACAATAGTGGGATACCTGCGGAAAAAATAACGAAGGAACAAATTCATCAACTTGCCAGCGAAGCAATCGCTGCACGCGACGCGATTATGAAGTTCTGGCTTGATCGCTGTGAGGATAAACAGTATGGAGGATTTCTTACCAATTTCGATGCATCCGGTAACAATACCGGTACATCGGAAAAATATCTTAACACCCAATGCCGTTTTATATGGACCTTCTCATCCCTGCTGCGTCGCGGAGGTGATAAAGAATACGAACGACTGGCAAGGTTGGGCATAGATTTTATTATCGAAAATTTTTGGGATGAACATTATGATGGGTTCTACTGGAAAACGAATAGGGACGGATCTGAGCTTGACAAAGGAAAGATTGTATATGGTGAAAGTTTTGCTATCTATGCCCTGAGTGAGTATTATCTTGCCACAAGGGACCCGCGGGGATTGGAATATGCAGCGAAAACCTTTGATGCACTCCAAAAATATTGTGCAGACACACGCTACGGCGGATACCGTGAATACTTTAACCAGGACTGGTCGCCTGAAACTCCCGGTTTTGGAGGAGGTGACCGTAAAACGCTCGACAGCCACATGCATCTCATGGAGTCATTTACCGTACTTTACGAGGCATCACAACAAGAGATACATCGACGGAAGCTTAAAGAGATAATTGATCTGATCATAGACAGGATGATAGACCATACGCGTGGCTCCGGCCTTAATCAGTTCAACCTGGCATGGGAAAGTGTGCCTGCCCTGTCTCTCAAACGCACATGGAACGCTGAACGATTCGGAGAGCAGCCGGCAGAGCCGACGCAAACAACAAGCTATGGACACAACACTGAACTGGTATGGCTGCTTAGCCGTGCCCTTGAAATCGGAGGATTTGAGAAGGAACCTTACAAGGATATTATGAAGCAGCTTATGGATCACGCGATTCAAAACGGTATCGATTGGCAATATGGAGGTGTGTACCGCGACGGATTACGTGAAACGGGTAAACCAATTGTATTCGAGAAAGAGTTTTGGCAGAATGCCGAAATCCTTGTGGGAATGCTTGATGCTTATAAAACTTTCGGTAACGAAGAGTACTTACAGGCTTTTGTAAATGTATGGAAATTCTGCCAAAAATACATGGTAGTTGAAAATTTGGGTGAATGGCGTACCCTTTGTGACAGAAAAGGGAATATACTAGACGGGAATATTGGCAATCCATGGAAAGTGAGCTACCACACAGGCCGTTCTGCCATGGAAGTGGCTGACCGGCTACATGAGATTGAAGGGCTTCACACAAAATAAATTATATCAAATGAATAAAACTCTTCTCCTATTGACAGTTATATTAACCACCATATCACTGCATGCGGCTAATGTCATCAAACGTCCTCTAAACGGGGGATGGCAGTTCCGGCAGGAAAAACTCGGTTCGTGGAAACGGGACAGTCCGAAAGATACCGTCACCTGGCGCCCGGCAAAAGTACCCGGAACCATACATACCGATCTATATTCAGGGGGAATCATCGGAGATCCTTTCTGGCGCATGAATGAAAGGGAGCAACAATGGATAGATAAGGTGAACTGGGAATACAGAACCTCCTTTGATGCCGGGAATATAGTTGAAAAGGACAGCATCTGTCTCGTATTCAACGGACTTGACTCCAGGGCAGTGATTACGCTGAACGGAAAAAAAATACTGTACGCAGACAATGCACATCGCCGCTGGAAAGCCGACGTGAAAGATATCATCAAAGAAAAAGACAATGAGCTACATATCCTCTTCATCTCACCCGTGATCGAAGGGCTCAGGGAGGCGACTGCATTCGGAACGCCCATTATCTCAAACAATGACCAGTCAATGCTTGGTGGAGTCGGAACTACCAAGGTAAGTTCCTTCACCAGGAAAGCGGGATATCATTTCGGATGGGATCTGACCGGCCGCTTTGTGACAAGTGGCATCTGGAGGCCGATAGAACTCGTGGCATGGAATACGGCAAGGCTTGATGATATCTATGTATACACTAAAAAAGCCGGTAAAAAAACAGCGGATATGGGGATCGATCTGTCCATATCCTCCATGGGAAGGGATAACTACACGATAGATCTGCTACTGGACGGAAAAACAATCAAGAGTTTTAAAAGAGCCGTGGAAGGGATGGAAACTTTAAAAGAGGATTTCGTTATTCCTGATCCCCGTTTATGGTATCCGAACGGGGATGGCCCTGCCAACCTGTATGATCTGACTGTCCGGCTTAAAAAGGAGGGGAAATTACTGGATGAACACAACATCAGGACCGGCATTCGGACCATGCACCTGATACAGGAAGAGGACAGGGATAAAAATGGAAGCAGCTTCATATTCGAGATCAACGGAAAACGTACTTTCGCCAAGGGATCAAACTGGGTGGCCAGCGACATGTTCATGCCGAACGTCACGCCCGAACATCTCGAGCATCTGGTGAAAAGCTGTGCGGATGCAAATATGAACATGCTGAGAGTCTGGGGAGGCGCAAACTATGAGGACGACCTGTTTTATGAACTTTGCGACAAGTACGGAATCCTGGTTTGGCAGGATTTTATGTTCTCCGTAGCAGTATACCCGGTAAATGACCATTTCATTCAAAACGTAAGGGCAGAAGCCGACGACAATATTAAAAGGCTGCGAAATCACCCTTCCATTGTATTGTGGTGTGGAAACAATGAAATTGAATCGATGCTGCAGCCGTTTGATACCAAACCTCGTGCAACATGGAGATGGAAAACAAACATGTCACAATCTCAACGCGAGATGTGGGACAGGGCCTATGATACAATTTTTCATAAGGTACTCCCTGCAGCCGTGGAAGCAAACACCTATGAAAACATATACTGGCGTTCATCTCCAAGCTCGCTGTTTGGTGTGGGATTCAACGGTCCCATAGACAAGGAACCCGATCCCAAATTCATGCTCAGATATGGAGATGTGCATCAATGGGACGTATGCCACAGACAGGCAAGGCAATCCTATTATGATGAGAATGTGGGACGATTCATGAGTGAATATGGCATGATCTCCTACAATGAAATCTCATCGATGGAAAACTATCTGGACAAGAATGATCTGGTATTTAAGGGCGAGGCTTTAAAATTTCATTCACGATTCAGGGTGGCAGAAACGGTGGCGCTTTATCTTGACTGGTACTATCGTATGCCAACAAAGTTTGAAGACATTGTCTATATGAGCCAGATCATGCAGGCAGATGTGATAGCCCACGGAATTCAGGCGCACAGGCGTAATATGCCATGGTGTATGGGATCCCTCTATTGGCAGATCAATGACAGCTGGCCCGGAGATACATGGTCTAGCATCGACTACTATGGAAAATGGAAAGCACTTCATTATGCGACCCGCGATAATTTTGAACCGGTTGCCGTCTTGCCTTATCTTGATGGGGACAATAGTGAGATTTTCCTGGTCTCGGACAAGACGGAGAGCTTGACTGGGAAGATGGAATTGACACTGATAGACTTCGACGGGAAGAAACTGAAATCGGAAAAATTCAATGTCGAAATGCCGGCCAATACAAGTAAAAATATAAAGACACTGAACGTTGCATCATTCATCGGGGATGCCGACAGGGACAGGGTAGTACTGGCCTGCAAATTCACGGCCGGAGATATTCAGCACACCACCCTGCAGTATCTGGATTCCATCAAGTTGCTGAAACTGCCCAAGGTAAATATAAAATTGGAGACCTTACCCGGGACGGAAAAAGGTACTGTCACAGTCAGGGTGACTACCGATAAACTGGCCAAAAATATCGCGGTCTATTATGAAGGTGTGGCAGGATTCTTCTCGGATAACTATTTCGACATGCTGCCCGGGGAAACGAGGTATATTACCATTAAGACAGACGATTCACCCGAAACAGTATTGAAGAATTTAAGCTATAACACCATGAACGATGTGTATGGCAGACTATGAACCATTAAAAATTACTATGACTTGCACAGGAAGTTCTCCTGAATTGAAATTTCATAGCTATTCATGGAAATGATGTAACTTACAAAAACGACACGAAGAAACAATATGAAGACTAAAATTTTTGTAGCCGGACTTTCCTTCGCCGCTTTAATTCCGTTACACGCCCAGCAAAAGCCCAATGTGGTATTTATCGTGGCCGATGATTTGGGGTATGGGGATTTGAGTTGTTACGGTCAGGAAAAATTCCAAACGCCCAATATCGACCGGATGGCATTAAGCGGAATCCGGTTTACAAGAACTTATTCCGGTACAACCGTAAGCGCTCCCTCACGCGCCAGCCTGATGACCGGATTGCATACCGGCCACACGCCCATTCGCGGAAATAAGGAAATAAAACCTGAGGGGCAGTTTCCACTTCAGGCAGGGACATTCACGCTATTCCGTCTGTTTAAAAATGCAGGATATGTCACCGGCGCCTTCGGCAAATGGGGACTGGGTTACCCGGGATCGACCGGAGAACCGATAAAACAGGGAGTAGATGAGTTTTTTGGATACAATTGTCAGCGTCTGGCACATAATTATTACCCTGCTTACTTATGGGATAATAATAAAAAAGTAGTACTCCATGAAAATGATGGGGGACGGTTCGGCACCTATTCACAAGCACTGATACAGTCAAAGGCACTTGCATTTATCGACAAGCACAGCAAGGATCCGTTCTTCCTTTTCGTTCCAATGGTCCTCCCTCACGCCGAGCTGGTGGTGCCGGAAGATTCGATTATCCAGGGATTAAGAGGAAAATTCGATGAAAAACCCTATAAGGGTATTGACTCCGGTCCGGATTTTAGAAATGGCGGATATATGTCGCAGGAATATCCGCGGGCAACACATGCTGCCATGGTGAAACGTATCGATGTATATGTGGGCCAAATCATTGAAAAACTCAAAGAGACGGGAGTGTATGAGAATACGCTTATTATTTTCACCAGTGACAATGGCCCGCATCGAGAAGGTGGGGGCGACCCGGATTTTTTCAACAGTAACGGCATCTACCGGGGATATAAACGTGATCTGTACGAAGGAGGTATTCGCGTTCCCACCATCATTTCGTGGCAGGATAAAGTACCGGCAGGCAAGGAAAGTGATTTCGCTTTCGCTTTTTGGGATTATCTTCCAACCTTTGCAGAAATGTTACATACATCAATATCCAAAAATATCGACGGTGTGAGTATCTTGCCTACCCTACTGGAAAAGGAAGGACAAAAGAAAAGAGACTATTTTTACTTTGAATTTCAGGAATTAGGGGGCCGTCAGGCTCTCATAAAAGGAGACTGGAAACTTCTTCATATAGATATCCGGGACGGAGGCAGGTTTGAGCTCTACAACCTTGCGTCAGACCCTTCAGAGAATCACAACCTCGTAGAACTCTATCCTCAAAAAACGGCAGAGTTGAAAGAGATCATGAAAAAGGCCAGAACTGATGATCCTAACTGGCCACTGTTTTAAATAATTCGTCATACCGTTATCTTTAAAATTATGAGATATTTTTCTACCCGTTCTATCCTCGCTTTTGGCCCTTGTCTGGCATTTCCCTTACAAGCACAACAGGTAAAACAAAAGGTAATCCGGGAAAAGCCCAACATCGTGCTGATTTACGCCGACGACATGGGCTACGGGGACCTTTCCTGCTATGGCGCAGAACGTGTGCAAACACCCAATGTAGATGCCCTGGCTACAAACGGATTGCGATTTATCAACGCCCATTCCGCAGCGGCAACCAGTACCCCTTCCCGTTATGGATTGTTCACGGGAGAGTATCCATGGCGGAGGAAGGGTACTCAAATTGCCGCCGGTGATGCGGCCCTGATTATTAAACCCAACCGGAACACCGTGCCAAAGATTATGAAAGAAGCCGGCTACACCACAGCTGCCATAGGGAAATGGCATCTGGGGATAGGAATCACCAGCGGGAAGCAGGACTGGAATAAGCTGTTGACACCGGGACCGCGGGAGATCGGATTCGACTATTCCTATATTATGGCAGCTACGGGAGACCGTGTGCCATGCGTCTATCTCGAGAATCAGCGGGTGGCAAATCTTGACCCCAAGGATCCTCTTTTCGTGAGTTACTCACAGAACTTTCCGGGAGAACCTACCGGCAAGAATAATCCGGAGCTGCTCACCAAGCTGAAACCAAGTCTCAATCATGGACATGACCAGGGTATCGTCAATGGTATTTCACGTATCGGTTATATAAAAGGCGGACGTGCTGCATTATGGAAGGATGAGTCTATTGCCGACAGCATCACGACTCACGCAGTTCAATTTATTGAAAAGAATAAAGAGAAACCTTTTTTCCTGTATTTCGGAACCAACGATATTCACGTACCAAGATTTCCTCACGAACGCTTCAGGGGTAAAACAGAAATGGGACACCGCGGTGATGCAATAGTACAGTTCGACTGGTCGGTAGGCGAGATCGTACGTGCACTGAAGGAAGCCGGAATCTTCGAAAATACAATGATCATTATCACAAGCGACAACGGCCCCGTGGTAGACGATGGTTATATGGACGAAGCACGGGAGAAACTGATGGATCACAAGCCATGGGGGCCCTTTCGCGGAGGAAAATACAGTAATTTTGAGGCAGGTACCCGCGTCCCCTTCGTGGTGCACTGGCCTGGTAAAGTACAAAAAGGAATCTCCAACGCACTGGTATCACAAATAGACCTGTTGGGAACAATGGTATCGCTGACAGGCAGAGAGAGGAGTGCCGACATTCCGGAAGACAGCCGGGATCAGCTCGCTGCATGGCTGGGAATCGATCCGGAGGGACGGGACTATGTCATCGGTGCAGCTTCAACACTGACAGTGCTGACCAGAGACTGGAAGTACATCGAACCCGGCAAGGGACAACCCTATAACAAGCTGACAAACACCGAAATGGGGAACAGAGAGGCAGATCAACTATACGACATGCGTTCTGACAGGGGAGAATATGATAACATGGCAGCTAAAAACAAGCTGATGCTCCGCTTTATGAAACAGATACTGGAAGAGGAGAAAAGTAAAGGAATAAGACAAGATCTCTGACAATAAACGATGAAATCAATCTTTATAATCGGGGCCGTTTTGTACGCTCTTCCATTTATTCAAAAAAATGGGAATGAACCAACACAGACTTTCTTTGATGGCATGTCTGACGCTGAAAGTAAAGCAGTAATGATTCAGGCTGAAAAGGAGATCGAAAAATACCGGACAGCAGATTTTAAGTTATTATTCCTGGATGAGGAAGGCAAAAAGGTAGTTAGTAAAAAAGTAAAACTGGAGCTTTTCGCACATGAATTTGATTTTGGTACCAATACGTATGGATTATTCGAAAAACCGGCAAATGATCCAATCCGTATAGAAGCACTCAAAACGATCCCTGAAATTTTTAATAAAGTCGTGATATGTGATTATTGGCAGGATCCAAAAACAAGACAGCGTGACTACAAAGCACTTGATGCCATTAAGTGGGCTCAGGAAAATGATTTGCGAATGCGTTTTCATGCAGTACTATATAACGAAAAATGGTTCAAAAATCAAATCTATACAGAAGATCAAATCTGGCAAATGATAGAAGACCGCCTTCACTTCGTAGGTGAAACATATGGCGATAAGATTGGAGAATATGATGTCATCAATGAATTCTATTCCATGCAATTCTGGGAAAGAAATAATCCTCCGGAAGATCAGTTTATCCTGGCAGCACCCAATTATCCCAAATACAGAGAACCGGAAGTAGCAAAAAAAACGCTTTCTTTGGCACGTAAATATTTACCCAATGCAAAGTTTGTGGTACTTGATGCACAACATCCCTATCTTACAAATCCTCAATTTATTGGCTACGTGAATTATTTAAAAGCTCTTAAAAGTATCGACGGCGATTTTCAAATGGCTGGAAATCAGGATCATTTTTTTGGCCATACCTGGGATTTTCGTGCAGGTTCTCCGACATACGGCAAAACCGCGTATACTATGGGTGCAATAAACAAAGGGTTTGAACTGCTTGGAACCATTGGTAAACCCATAGTGATTACAGAATTTAACGGACCGTCACGAAACAATAAACATTCTCCCGAGAATCGCGATAAGATATGGACAATCAGCGACAAAGAAAACTCAGCCTGGCAAATAAACTACTACACACTGGCCTTTTCGAAACCTTTTATAATAGGGGTGACACGCTGGTACCAAGTGGACAATCTTGGTGGACGCGGCATGGATGCCGGTATTCTTTATGAAGATGGAAGAAAACATCAAATTTACTATGACCTGAAAAAACTTATTAAAGAAACATGGCACACCAAAACAGAGAAGAAAACTTCGATGAATGGTGAAGTTACCTTTCACGGTTTTTATGGTGATTATTTGGTGGATATTCCGGGATATGAGACGGTGCGGGTCAAACTATACAAGGACGGTAGCAAAACGACTACGGTCATTTTAAAGAAAGCAATAAAATAAAGTAAACATGAGAAAAATTTTATACTCTTTTGGCTTTTTCTCTTTTGCCTGCGCATCGATTGCAGCCGACAAAGTGAAACAGGAGCGCCCCAACATAGTATGGTTTCTTACAGAGGATTTATCACCTCACTACCTGGCATTATTCAACAATGGGAAGGGGGCGGAAACTCCCAATGTCAGGCAAATGGCGGAACATGGATTGATCTACACAAATGCGTACAGTAACGCACCTGTCAGCTCGGCTGCCCGTACCACACTTATTACAGGTTGCTATGCTCCGCGCTTTGCAGGAAGCTTCCACCGCAGGTTACAACCATTGGTGATGCCTGAAGGACTGAATATGTTCCCTACTTATCTCCGACAAGCCGGATATTATACCTGTAATGCGCAGAAGACTGACTATAATGTCCAGTTAGATAAGGGTGCCTGGGATGAAATAAAAGGAGAACTGAATACGTGGCGTAACAGACCCGACAAGTCAAAACCTTTCTTCTTTCAGAGAAGTAATATACTTACACATGAATCAAAACTTTTTTTTGATGACAATACATACCGGAACGTAAAAACTAAAAATGATCCCGATAAAGTAAATGTACACCCTTCGTTGGCTGACACCAAGCTTGTCAGGTACACTTACGCCACATTCTACGATCGTATCAACGACTCTGACAGGGAACTGGGCGAACTCATAGAAATGCTGCGTGAGGAAAATGTGCTGGATAATACTTTTATTTTCTATTTTGGAGACAATGGAGGTTCCCTACCCGGGACCAAAGGCTATACTGACGATATGGGGATTCATGTTCCCCTTGTGGTGTATATCCCGGAAAAATGGAGAGACAAGATAGGTAAAGAATATGGTAGCGTAGAAGCTGATCCGGTTTCATTTATGGATTTCGCTCCCACAGTCTTAAATCTGGCTGGAATCAATATCCCACGACAAATGGATGGAAAACCGTTTCTCGGCAGGAATACTTCTACGAAAGAGAATGTAGTATTTGGTTATGGCGACCGGTTCGACGAATTGTATGCATTCAACAGATCTGTCCGAAAAGGGAAATATAGATATGCACGTAATTTCTTTCCCTATCATACCCAGTCCCTTTTCGCGTTCTATAGATATAAACAGACTGCTTTCCGTGAATGGAAAGATCTTTATGAGGCCGACAAATTGAATCCGGTTCAGAGTTCGTTCTTTGAACCTTTCGGACCGGAAGAATTATACAATCTGGAAAATGACCCTTATGAAACAAGGAATCTTGTCCACGACCCACAATATAAATCCGTCGTGGCAGAATTAAGGGGTGAGCTCAATAATTACCTTATTAATAAGGCGGATCTCGGTTTCTTTCCTGAGACGATAATTTTGGAAGAAGCAATGACCAATCCGGCAACATACGGGGAAAAGAATAAGTGGAGAATAAAATCATTTGTTGAGATTGCCAACTTGCAGACAACCTCTTTTTCAAATGATACTGAAAAACGTCTTTACAAGGCTCTACGTTCTACTGATCCGGTTGTGCGCTGGTGGGGTCTGACTACTTGTGCATATTTCTCTAAACAATCGTCTGTCTTAACAGCCGAAGTTAGCAAATTGCTCACCGACGAACGAAGTTTTGTCAGATCAAGAGCAATGGTGCTTCTGTCGATGTATGGCCGGAAATACGCGAAAGAAGATATCCTGGCTGTGCTGGATAATGCAAAAACCGGAGCTGAAACCCTTCTTATCCTGAACGACCTCACTTATATGGTAGAAAATGAATTAATAAAGCCGTTTGAACTAAAGATGAACGAGATTAGGGAAGAATGTCAGGGAGTGGACTGGCGGCTGAAATACCTCAATAGTTTTGTCGGTACTGATAACTGGAAGGATCGATGGAAGATGATCTATAATGGAGAAGAACAATAATTGTGATGCACTTGATTGAATGGTTATGGAAAGAAAGATAAGCGGCATGTTTGCTTTTGTAGGAGTTTTATTGCCATCTGTGCAGATAATGCATGCACAACAAAAACCGAATATTGTGTTTATCATGGCGGACGACTTGGGGTGGAATGACCTGAAAGTCACCGGAAGCGACTATTACGAAACTCCAAATATTGACCGCCTTGCTTCACAAGGTATGATGTTTTCCAATGCATATTCGTCCGCAGCCAATTCGGCACCAAGCAGGGCCTGCCTTATGAGTGGCATGTATACCCCGCGCCATGGAATTTTCACCGTGGGCACTTCTGAACGTGGAGACAAAAACAAGAGAAAGTTGATACCGATACACAATACCGAAGATCTTCGGGTTGATTTCGTCACGATGCCGGAGGCATTGCAAAAAAGTGGATATCGATGTGGACATATCGGCAAATGGCACCTGGGAGACGATGTGGATGGCACAGGCCCTTTATCGCAGGGCTTTGTGCTCAACATTGCCGGAGGTCGTGCAGGTACACCTTTCTCATATTTTTATCCATATTGTAATCCAAAGGGAGTTTGTCATGTGGGCCTGGAAAAAGGCAAACCTGAAGAATATCTCACAGATAGATTGACAGACGAGGCCATCCAATTTATGAGGGAATCGGCAGGAAAACAACCATTTTTCCTGTATCTGGCCCATCATGCAGTACATACCCCCCTGAAGGCTCCTAAAGAACTGATTGACAAGTATGAAAAAAAATCTAAGGGTAAATATCACGCCAATCCTGTTTACGCGGCCATGATTGAAAGTCTCGACCAAAGTGTGGGGAAAATTTGTGCCGCTATCGATTCGCTGGGATTGACTGAGAATACCCTTATCGTGTTTAATTCAGACAATGGAGGATCAGAACCCGTGACTGATAACTTTATGCTTCGTGGTGGCAAAGGAAATCCTTACGAGGGAGGAATCCGTGTACCGTTGATAATCAAATGGCAGGGAAAAATTAAAGCGGGGATTACCTCGGAGTATCCGGTGACCGGTATTGACTTTTATCCTACATTGCTCTCTCTAGCCGGGGGTATTCCCGATCCTTCACTCGATGGAGTGAATATCACTCCTGTTCTTACAAACAATTCGAAGAATATCAGCCGTGATCTCTTCTGGCATTTTCCGGCATATCTGGAATCATATAAAAAAGATGGAGCTGACTTCAGGGCCACACCCTATTCTATAATACGTTCGGCCGAATGGAAATTAATTTACTACTATGAGACCGGGGAAACGGAACTATTCAACCTCGCCCGGGATCCCAGAGAAGAGAATAATCTGGTAAAAACAAATCCTAAAGTGGCAAATGAACTTGAAAATAAATTGAAAAAATGGCTTAAGGAAACCCACGCTCCAATTCCTACAAAATCAAATCCTGACTATAAAAACTAAATTAACGTGAAGAAAATTACCTGTTTATTGTTGTTCATCTTGTCACTTGCAACATCGGATTTCTCGCAGAAGACCTCAATCATGGCTTTCTTTCTTGACAGGGAATAAATTAATTCAGTAATTTCTTGGCTGCATTCAGCCTTTCCTGCCAATCGGCAGAAGGTTCCAGCGTTTCAAAATATGAGATGGCCTCTTCAAGCTCCTGCAATTTCCCCAGTGATTCGGGACTATTTGTTACTCTGTATTGTTTACGTAACACACGAATCTTCTCGGCATCCTGGATTCCTTCAATAAGCCGCTCAAAACGAATGGAGCTGCGGGCATCCGGGTATACCATGTAGGTATCGCCCGCAGGCCATGTCCTGAAACGGGAATCGGTCAGCGGGTTCTCCACCCATGAATTATAGGCCCAGCGAAGCATGCCATCGAAGTCGCCCGCAACCGTGTGCCAGGCTGCATAGACTGCTTCTGCAGGTGCAGAGAAGGTAAACATATTGGCAAAGGGGTCTGCACAACAAACATACCAGGTGGTTATCAGCCCTTTGGATCTGCGAACGGCAATATCTTCCCTGTCTACCGTACTGCGCGCTCCCACGCTGATATCCTTAATAGCAGGATACTCTTTATAACTTTTATGATTATCGGCAAGTGAGATTCCCAGCTCAGGAGCGGCACTCTCCAATACTCTCATGGCAGCCTGCATATCTGCCGGAGCACGTTCGTCCATCGCGATATTGGTTATTTCCAGCCATCCTTTCTGCTTCAGATGCCGTGTGAAATCCTTCAGGAATATGCTCCAGATCTCAGCGTACTCATCCGATTGTGCCTTCAACTCCAGGGTAACCAGCTCTCTTTTTTCCATATCGTTATAGTGTAGCTTGTTATTCCATGTAAGCAGTGAATAGCAGTTGATCATTTTATTGATGCCTGCATCCATCATAAATTTCACCCAGCGATCGAAAATTGTATAATCGAAGCTCCAACTCTGATCCTTGTTTTTAGTCCATATAATCATGTCTGAATAGGCATCGTAAGACTGGTTATTCCACGGATCAATGTTCAAGGTGGCAGTGATCACCTTCTGTCCCGCATTGGCTAACATTTTCATCAGCGGTTCCATCTTCTCAAAATGGGCATTACTCCACATTTCAAGATTATGAACCCTTGCCACGGCAGAAGGATGTTGCCACAAATCGAGATGATAGGCCCATTCAGACGGATCAGGCAGCAACCTGTCCACGACCTCTATTTCTATGTCGAAATCCTCCTCAAAGCCTCTCTTGGCGTAAAGTTTCAGTTTCCCTTTGTATTCCCCTGCGACCGCATCGGAAGGGATTTTGAAAGTGAGCCAGACAGGTCGTACAGTGCTGGCCTCCATATTGAAATGATCCAGATTATCGAGCATATCGGCTGAAAGTGATGCTGCAAAATTTTCCGGCACCCGGCGTCCGCAACCTGAAGCAAACTCATCAGTCATTACGTAACGCACGAATCTTGCCTGTGCAATTGTTGCAGGAAGCAGTGCTGCATCCGACCTGAATTCATCAAACTCCAACTCTACCTGATTTACATCTTCGGCAGACCATAACAGCATCTGGGCCGACACGCTCTCTCCTTTCCATCCGGCAACTCTTATACTCTTTCTGATTGCTACCTCAGGGGGCACTGACTTGGGCATTCTGTCGTCAATAGTGATAAATGAAGCCTGCAAACCCGAAGGTATATTTGACCAGTCGGACAACGTATCGGCCGTCGGGTCCCGCATCTCTTCGAAGGTAATAAACTCCTTTTTTGGCCTTTTGCTTTCACATGAGCACGAAAAGAATACGAACAGAAAGAAAATAACAAACGAAATTGACTGTTTCATGAAAAATATTGAAATAAATAGAACATTTTCGTTAAGCAATACGAACAGAAGACAAGCTTGCTTGGATTATGTCGTTGCGAGAAAATGCCTAAACTTATTGAACATTCCGGCGGAATATGATTTTATTACAGACAAATATAAGCAATAATTTCATTTTATCAATTATTCCGCTATCTTTGCATCAAATTTACATCCAAGATGTTCGAAATGCAGAGATTGTATTCAACAGACCTTACCACTACAATGATCATGACCCCTTGGGGGGTTATGTAAATTTTCACATCCGCACGGCAGCATTGCTTGCCATTTGCAAATCGGGACCGGTTTGCAGTTTACAAGTCCACATTTTTTATTTCACACCGTTTTAGCACGGTAAAATTATATTCATAGACGATGAAAGTGATGAAATTCGGAGGTACTTCCGTGGGGAGTCCCGAAAGTCTACAGTTGGTGAAAAACATAGTTGAGAATGAAAAGGATCCCGTGATCGTGGTTGTTTCAGCACTGAACGGTGTCACAGATCGTCTTCTTCTGGCAGCCGATTTTGCGCGCAACAACAACTCAGGGTACAAGCCCCTGCTGGACGAGATTATTGCCCGTCACGAGGAAATTATCGAAAAGATGATCCCCTCACCCGTTGATAAACAGGAGGCGATACAGAAAACACAACAACTGTTCGAAGATCTACGCAATATTCTGCGTGGCGTATTCCTGATTGGCGATCTTTCACAGAAGACATCCGATAAGATTGTAAGCTATGGCGAACGGCTCTCCTCATTTATTGTCGGCAAAATCATCGAAGGAGCTCAATTGTATGACGCCACACAATTTATCAAGACAAACAAACAATTCAGCAGTCATATACCCGACCTCGCACGCTCAAACGAACTGATAAGGAAAACCTTTTCCGAGATGCCCCCACCTCATGTGGCTGTCGTACCTGGCTTCATCTCATCAAGTTGTGAGGACAACGACATCACCAATCTGGGTCGCGGTGGATCGGACTATACCGCGGCACTCATTGCAGCCGCACTAGATGCTACGGTACTGGAAATATGGACCGATGTGAACGGATTTATGACCGCCGACCCTAAAATCATCAACTCTGCGTATGTGATTGATGAGTTGTCTTTCACGGAGGCGATTGAACTTTCCAACTTCGGTGCGAAAGTTATCTATCCACCCACCATCTTCCCCGTTTATCACAAGAACATCCCCATATATGTCAGAAATACATTCCATCCGGAGGAAAAAGGTACGCTGATACGTAACATCAAGCCTACCCGTAACGGAAAGATCATCAAGGGTATCTCCTCCATCAACGATACGGCACTTATTACCATTCAGGGACTGGGCATGGTGGGAGTCATCGGCGTCAACAAAAGAATCTTCTCCGCGCTCGCGGATAATGGTATCAGCGTTTTCATCGTCTCCCAGGCCTCTTCTGAAAACAGTACCTCTATTGGGGTCCGCTCGCAGGATGCAGCACTATCGCAAAAAGTACTCAACAAAGAGTTCGCACACGAGATCGCCATGGGAAGTATTAACGAGATCATAGTCGAATATGATCTGGCCACCATCGCGATTGTAGGACAGAACATGAAGCATGTGCCCGGTATTGCCGGCAAGTTCTTCGGGGCACTGGGAAGAAATGGCATCAGCGTGATTGCCCTGGCACAGGGAGCCGGTGAAACCAATATCTCCTGTGTAATTGCCCGCTCCGACCTGAAGAAATCGCTCAACGTCATTCACGACTCCTTTTTCCTGTCGCCCTACCAGGAGCTGAACCTTTTTGTCATTGGTATCGGAACAGTAGGAGGAAAGTTGCTGGAACAAATCAGGCAGCAACAAAGCACGCTCAAGGAACAAAACAAACTCAGAATCAACATTGTGGGAATTGCCAACGGGCGCAAAGCACTCTTCAGCCGCGAAGGTATCCCACTCGAAGGATACTTTGAAAATCTGATGACAAACGGCCAGAAGAGTTCGCCCGATCTTATCCGTGACGAGATACTGAAGATGAACATTTTCAACTCGGTGGTAGTCGATTGTACCGCAAGCCCCCACATTGCTGCCCTATACGAGGAACTAATGGCCCGGAACATTTCCGTGGTTACAGCCAACAAGATTGCCGCCTCCTCCGATTATGAGAATTATCGTCACCTGAAAGAAACAGCCCGGAAGGCAGGCGTCAAGTTCCTCTTTGAAACGAATGTAGGTGCCGGCCTTCCAATCATCAACACGATGAATTCATTGATTAATTCCGGAGACAGGATTGTGAAACTTGAGGCCGTCCTCTCCGGAACATTGAATTTTATTTTTAATACGCTGAGTGAGGAGATTCCATTCAGTAAAGCTGTAAAAATGGCTGTGGAGGCACAATTTGCCGAACCCGATCCGAGAATCGACCTCAGCGGCCTCGATGTGACCCGCAAGCTGGTGATACTCTCCCGGGAAGCCGGTGCCTCTGTGAACCAATCCGACGTGAATAAAAAGCTGTTCGTGCCACAGAAATATTTTGACGGATCACTCGAGGAGTTCTGGCAGACTATCTCCGGGCTCGACGATTCATTTGAAGCACGCAGAAAGGAACTGGCAAAAGATGGTAAAAAACTGCGTTTCGTGGCTTCCTACAACAATGGCGCATGTGAAGTGGGACTGCGGGAAGTGGAACAGGGACACCCTTTCTACGACCTGGAGGGGAGTAATAACATCATCATGATCACCACCGAACGTTATAACGAATACCCGATGGTTATCAAGGGTTACGGTGCCGGTGCCACGGTCACTGCCGCAGGGGTCTTTTCAGACATTATCTCCATCGCTAACATCCGGTAACATGACACCAAAGAACATTATCATATTGGGCGACGGAATGGCAGACGAGCCCATTGCCTCACTGGGCAACAAAACCCCGATGCAGGTTGCCGATACTCCCTACATGGACATGCTCGCCAAAAAAGGGAGAAACGGTCTGCTGAACACGGTTCCCGATGGTTTTGCACCCGGAAGCGAGATTGCCAACCTCTCAGTGCTGGGCTACCACATACCTACGGTATATGAAGGGCGCGGTGTGCTGGAAGCAGCCAGCATGGGTGTGGACATTCTTCCCGGGGAGATGGCCATGCGCTGTAATCTGGTATGTATCGAAGGGAATCTGCTGAAAAACCATTCGGCCGGGCATATCTCCACGGCCGAAGCAGCTCAACTGATCCAGTTTCTGGAGAAGGAACTGGGAAATGACATCTTCAGCTTCTACCCGGGCGTATCCTATAGGCACCTGTTGAAAATAAAAGGTGGCGACAAACGGTTACTTTGCACCCCCCCCCATGATATTCCGGAACAACCGTTCAAGCCTCATCTCATTCAACCCGAAAGAGAAGAAGCCGTAACTACCGCCGATGCATTGAATAAACTGATCCTCAATTCTCAGGAGCTGTTGCGCAATCATCCCATCAACAGAAAAAGAATTGCAGCAGGAAAAGACCCGGCCAACAGTATCTGGCCCTGGTCTCCCGGCTATCGTCCCCAAATGAAACCGCTCACGGAGCTCTACCCGATAAGTAGCGGAGCGGTCATTTCAGCCGTGGATCTGATCCGGGGTATCGGCGTATATGCCGGGCTGGAAGTGATCATGGTCGAAGGAGCTACCGGCCTGCACGATACAAACTACGAAGGTAAAGCAAGGGCAGCACTCGATGCGCTAAAGGAAAAAGACTTTGTCTACCTCCACATCGAAGCCAGCGATGAAGCAGGTCATGAGGGTAATGTACCATTGAAGGTCAGGACAATCGAATACCTCGATGCACGCATCGTAAAGACCATCTATGAGGAAATACGTAACTGGAACGTGCCGGTCACCATCACCATCCTGCCCGATCATCCCACTCCCTGTGCCATCCGCACCCATACGCGCGATGCTATTCCCTTCCTGATCTGGCACAAGGGAATTGAGCCCGACGGCGTGCAGACCTATGATGAATTTGCCGCGCGGGAAGGGTTTTATGGTTTGTTAAAAGAAAACGAACTGATGAAAATAATATTCAACAAGTAAAGGGCTGAATGCCGATACCTGACAGCTATAAATATTTCTCTCACCAAGCTGACAGTTGATTGCAAACAGCTGAAAACTATAAATATGCATTACTACAGCACAAATAAAAAAGCACCTGCCGCTTCACTGCAGGAGGCAGTGGTCAAGGGACTTGCACCGGATAAGGGACTTTACATGCCAGAAACAATTCGACAGCTCCCAGCTGAATTTTACGGGAAGATGGCGGATCTTGGTTTGGTGGATATCTCCAAAACAGTCGCTGAAGCCTTCTTTGGCGGAGACATTCCAAAAGAGCGGCTGGATGAAATCGTCACCGATACACTCAGCTTCGACATCCCACTGAAAAAAATTGAGGAGGGCATTTATGTACTGGAGTTGTTCCACGGGCCTACTTTTGCCTTTAAGGATGTGGGCGCCCGCTTTATGGCTCGCATGCTCTCCCATTTCGTGAAGGAAGAAAGACAGGAGGATGTGAAGGTGCTGGTGGCCACTTCGGGCGATACCGGCAGTGCCGTGGCGAATGGCTTTCTGGGTGTGGAAGGAATTCAGGTCTTTGTACTCTATCCCTCCGGAAAGGTGAGCGATATACAGGAGGCACAGTTTACCACCCTGGGACAAAACATCGTGGCTCTGGAAATAGACGGCACCTTCGATGATTGCCAGGCACTGGTAAAGACGGCGTTTATGGATAGCAGCCTGAATACCCAGCTAAACCTCACATCAGCCAACTCAATCAATATAGCACGGTTTCTGCCCCAATCGTTTTATTATTTCCATGCATTTGCGCAACTGGCCCGACAGGCTGTTGCGGGAGAGGTTGTCTTTTCCGTACCGAGCGGTAACCTGGGTAACCTCACGGCCGGTCTTTTTGCCAAAAGAATGGGACTGCCTGTGAAGCGGTTTATCGCGGCCAACAACCGGAATGATGTTTTCTGGGAGTATCTGCAGACAGGGAAGTATTCCCCGAGAGCATCGGTACAAACCGTGGCCAATGCGATGGACGTAGGCGCACCGAGTAACTTCGACCGTATCCTCGATCTGTATGATCATTCCCACGAATCAATCACAAAGGATATTGCTGCCTACCGGTACAGCGATGAGGAGATAAAACAGACCATCCGGGAGGTGAATCAGAAAACCGGATACAAGCCCGACCCACATGGTGCCTGTGCCTATATGGCCCTGAAAGAGGGCCTGAAGCCGGGTGAAACAGGTATTTTTCTTGCAACAGCTCATCCGGCAAAATTCAAAGAGACTGTGGAAGAATGTATCGGCTCCGCATTGCAGATACCGGAGGGACTGGCAGCCTTTATGCAGCTTGAAAAAAAGTCGTACCGCATCAAGAACGACTATAATCTGTTTAAAAAAACATTAATCAATCTGTCTTAAGTTTCTTTTTATTATTTTTGCGGTGAAATCATTCATTTATGCGTAGTTTTGTGTGTGAAAACCATATGCAGGCTGCTATTTCCACATGAAGCAACTTTACCGTTTCATATTTCTGTTTTTCATCCTGACAATCTCATTTCAATGTTCTTCCGTCCGAAAGGCCACTGAAGCGACGAAACAAATGAGGCAAAGTTCCGCATCGGCAAATTTATCTCCCGATACGGCAACAAGGGGAATAGAACTGCCTGATACCACAACCACCCCACCACTCATCTCCTCCCTGAAGGAGCCCGCATCTTCCGATAAGGATGTGGTGACCGTAGAAACAGATTCACTTTCAATCACCATACCGGACACGATAGCCACCACAGGACAGGATAGCTTGTCCATCACCGCACAGGACAGTACTTCTATGGAAGACCAGACCCTGAAAGCAGCCGTGTATTACACTGCTCAGGATTCCATGATTTTTACCAGCGACAACATGGGATACCTCTACGGCGATGCCGATATCAAATACGGCAAAATGGGTATCAAGGGAGAATATATTACCGTGGATATGGACAGTAGCATCATCTCCTCTACTTTCGGAGTTGATTCGCTGGGTAAAGAGTTCGGCCTTCCGGTCTTTACAGAGGGAGAGACGGAATATGAGATGAAAAAAGTACGTTACAACTTCGAAACACGGAAAGCATTCATCAACCACGTAGTCACACAGCAGGGAGAAGGCAACATAGTAGCCAATGAAGCAAAGATGAATGCCGACAACTCCTTCTACATGCGAAATGCCAAATATACCACCTGCGACAGGCACGATCATCCCCACTTTTACCTGAACCTGTCAAAGGCCAAGGTACGTCCCGATAAGGATGTGGTGACCGGTCCCGCATGGCTGGTGGTAGCCGACGTACCCCTGTTTCCGGTTGTCCTTCCTTTCGCTTTTTTCCCTTTCACAAAGTCCTACTCATCGGGAATCATCATGCCCAGTTACGGTGATGAGATGACTCGCGGGTTTTACCTTCAAAACGGCGGTTATTATTTCGCACTGAGCGACTATATCGACCTGGCCGTGACAGGGGAGATCTATACCAAGGGGTCGTGGGGCGCAGGCGTCCGCTCAAACTACCGCAAAAGGTACAAATATTCGGGAAACTTCAATGTCTACTACCTGAATACCGTTACCGGTGAAAAAGAACTGAAGGAAGTGGTGCCGGAAGCCTACTCGGTGGCAAAGGACCTGCGCATTAACTGGACCCATTCGCAGGATCCCAAAGCCAACATGTATCGCACCCTCTCGGCCAGTGTCAATTTCTCCACCAGCAGGAACAACCACCGCGACCTGAACCGCCTCTACTCAAGGGAGGCATCAAACAATACAAAAAGCTCAAGCGTGAACCTCACGCAACGTTTTCCGGATTCACCCTGGAGCATGTCGGCAACCATGAACATCAACCAGGTATCACGCGACTCCACCATTGCTGCCACGTTACCCAACATCTCACTCACAATGAACCGCATCTATCCGTTTAAAAGAAAGGAGATGGTAGGTGACGAGAGATGGTATGAGAAGATCTCCATGAGCTACTCCGGCGAGTTCCGCAACTCAATCACTACGAAGGAAGATAAATTTCTGAAATCAAGCATTATACGAGACTGGACCAACGGCATGCGCCACAGTATCCCGGTGAGCGCCACCTTCACCCTTCTGGATTTTATACAGATATCTCCCTCGTTCAATTACAACGAACGCTGGTATACCGGTGCCCATATACAGGCTTGGGACACTGTGGCCAGAAGAAATATTCCCGTGGATACGGTATATGGTTTTAAGAGGGTATACGATTACAGTACCTCGCTCAGCGTACAGACCAAACTGTACGGTATGTACATCCCCTGGAAAATTTTCGGCGACAAGATACAGGCCATTCGTCATGTCTTCTCTCCGAGCATCAGTCTGAATTACAGGCCCGACTTTGGTGACCCAAAGTACAATTTCTATGAGACCTATACCTACAAAAACGAATACGGCGAGGATGTGGAATACACCTATTCACCTTACTCCTCCATGATGTTCGGGACGGCTCCCAGGGGACAAAGCGGAAGCATTGGTTTTGACTTCAAGAATAATCTCGAGATGAAGGTTCGTACCGACAAGGACTCTACCGGCGTACGGAAGATCAGCCTGATCGACGATCTGGGCATCAGCTTCAATTACAACATGATGGCCGACTCCATGAAATGGAGCATGATCAACTCAAACATCCGCCTGAAACTTTCCAAGTCATACACACTCAGCCTGAATGCCACCTGGGACCCTTATCTCTATCAGCTGGATCAAAATGGAAACCCTCGTCAGGTAGATAAACTCAGAATACTGAATGGTAAAGGATTCGGGAAACTGATGAATACAGGTACCTCCTTCTCCTATTCACTGAATCAGGACACATTTAAGAAATTATTTGCCCGCGGTGAAAAGGAGGATAAAGAAAAGGAGGGCAGTAACCAGAAAAATCAGCTACCCGACGATGGTACCATAGGGGAGAATCCTTACGAGTCGGCACAAGAGGGCACTCAGCAGGGATCGGAAGACTCTGCCGGGGAATTCGATAGCGACGGATATCTGAAAAATGCGGTGAACTGGAATATTTCCTTCAACTATTCGTTACGCTACGGATACGGTGAGTTCGACAAAAAACGCATGGAATACAAAGGGAAACTTACACACAACTTTGGCCTGAACGGTTCGCTTCAGCCTACCAAGAACTGGAACTTCACCTTCAATACCGATTATAATTTCGAGTTGAAAAAATTTACGAACATCAATTGTAGCCTTACGCGCAACCTGCACTGCTGGAGCATGTCGGCCAGCTTCATCCCCATTGGCCCGTATAAATCGTATAATTTCACCATCCGCGCCAATTCCTCACTCCTGCAAGACCTGAAGTATGAACAGCGCAACTCTCCCTACGACCGGGGTATGAACTGGTATTAACTTATTCCTTATCTCCCCAAAGCTTCTTCATTAACTCCTGCATCCTTGCTTCTGCAGGATTGGGTTGAGCCTCCCAAAACCGGTTGTTTTTTAATTCTTTAGGCAGATATTCCTGTTTAACAAAGTTGTTTTCATAGTCGTGCGCATACTTGTACTCTTTCCCATAATCGAGTTCCTTCATAAGTGTCGTCGGTGCATTGCGCAAATGCAGCGGTACCGGTAGGTTACCGGTCTGTTCCGCTTTTGCAATGGCCGCATCGATGGCCAGATAGGCAGAATTGCTTTTTGGAGATGTCGCCAGGTAGATGGTGGTTTCTGCCAGAACAATACGTCCCTCCGGCCACCCGATCTTCTGCAACGTATCGAAACAGGCATTGGCCAGTAGCAGCGCATTGGGATTGGCCAGGCCAATGTCTTCCGCGGCAGAGATGACCAGCCTGCGGGCAATGAATTTGGGATCTTCGCCCCCGGCTACCATCCTTGCCAGCCAGTAGATAGCCGCATCGGGATCACTGCCACGGATCGATTTGATAAAGGCCGAGATGATGTCGTAATGCATCTCGCCCCCCTTGTCGTATGCTGCCGGATTCTCCTGCAGTCGGTCGGTTACCATCCGGTCGGTAATCACTACCTTTCCGTCGGCATCCGCCTGTACTGTCAGCTCCAAAATATTCAGCAGTTTGCGGGCATCACCCCCCGAAAAACGGAACAAAGCGTCGGTCTCAAGTAAATCGATTTCTTTCTCCTTCAGGATCAGATCTTCAGTGAGCGCGCGATGTAACAGCTCTTCCAGATCTTTCTTCTCGAGCGATTTGAGTACATACACCTGACAGCGTGATAGCAACGGACGAATTACCTCGAAGGAAGGATTTTCGGTGGTAGCCCCAATCAGTGTCACCGTGCCTGTCTCCACGGCATTCAGCAGCGAGTCCTGTTGTGACTTGCTGAAACGGTGGATTTCATCAATAAAAAGAATAGGAGCCGCATTTTCAAAAAAACGGTTGTTCTTCGCTTTATCAATCACCTCCCTTACATCTTTTACACCAGAGTTGATGGCACTCAGCTTATAAAAAGGTACGTTCACCGCATTGGCAATAATATGCGCAAGCGTAGTTTTCCCTACACCGGGTGGCCCCCAGAAAATTATAGAGGGTATTCTCCCCATATCAATCATTCTGCGCAACACAGCTCCCTTACCGACCAGGTGTTTCTGACCGATAAACTCATCGAGATTCTTTGGCCGCAATCTTTCGGCAAGTGGTGCGTTCATTGTATTGTCCAATTTTAGGAACCGGATGAACAAAGATATCTATTTTTTCTGGACTATGAATTTTTGACGCCTTCACTTTTTCGTGTTCACGCCATTGTGTGGGACTACAATTCGATTCTTGTGCGAAAGCCCTTCCGAAGACCGATGACGAACTAAAGCCTGATAAGTCGGCAACACAGGTAATATTCAGATCGGGACGTGTCAGCAGAAGGTGCTTACTTTCCGCAATACGGTAGCGCATTACAAACTGATAAAAACTTTCACCATACCCCTCGTTGAACAAGCGTGAGAGGTAACTGCGATTCAGCGGTAATATCTCCATCGCATCAGTTAGTTTGAAATCTTTGCGTATATAGGGTTTCTCAGCTTGCATCCATTTTTCCAGTTTTTCCTTGTACTCGGGTAGCTTATCAATAAACAAAAACTTCTTGTTCGGCTCATTCACCGATACAGAAAGAATGTTTCTCCTGCTATCTTTTTCGTGACATATCCTGCTACTTTCCAGGTCCTCCATGATTTCAGCTTTCGTGTCGTCCATACCTACTTTGAAGTAACCTTCCGGATAGGGGTTTTTATGAAATAAAACACGATAGAAGCCATAAAGAAAGAAGAACAGAAAAATGATGTTGTGCATGAGAACGCTATGGATATTATCACTTAATACAACGATCTCGCAGGAAAGGGTAATCACCAGATTGCCGAAAATATAGTCACCCAACCACTTTATATCAATATCATCCAACGATGCATAGTTATTTTCGCACCATTTCTTATAGTTTTTCCGGTAACGGAGCATGATCAAAAGCCCGATAACTGGATAAACAAGAATGAACAAACGGAGCAATACCGTAAAATTCCAAAACTCGGAAACCAAATCTGACCAATTGTCAATCACTGGCAGAGACGTGACTCGGATCTTTACTGCAAACAGATATATTCCCGAAAAAACAACAGTGGGTAAAAACAGGAACAATGCCCGTCGTAGTGTAAGCCATCCCGGACGGAAGGCTTCGATGGGATACAGAAGAAATATATAAGCATACGCACTTCCATAAATTAACATAGGAGGAGACATGTATTTATATTCTACCACACCGGCATATCCGGTAGTTAATCCCTTGATGAGTGAAAGCAAATTGGTCAGCCCTACCATGCACATCACAAAAGCAAAGAGGGTACGTGCACGCCCCCCGTTTCTACGTACCATCAGCATCATGGATCCGCTAAGACAAAGAACACTCAACATCGAGATGATCGACCAACGGATGTATCTGAAAGATTCCAGTGATATTTGCATTAAAAAATGATGACCTACAGCGACAAGGAGCAAGATAACTGAATAAATAATGGCTCGTTTGTACTTCCGCAAGTATGTGAAAGGATCGTTTGACAGCAGGATTTTGTGCATCATAGCATCGTTTTTAGAATATGCAAAGATAGCACTCCCTTTGAATGCATGTTTTAAGTAACAGACGAAAAAATAAAAAAAAAGATATTATTTTACGCAGTGCAAAGCTTTTTTATGTATCGCAAACAAGTAAACCCGTCTAAAGAAGGCCCGGAGATTGCATCGTCATATTAAAACAAGGTTTATCACGGACAGGCATTGTCAACGAGTAAATTTATCGGGAGTAAGCATCCCCAAGGTTTTTTACCGAGAGCAAGTTTATATTTATCCGGGGCAAAGAACCTACTCGCATTCGGCCCTGGAATTGTCTATTTTTGTCAGCTGGAAATGATTAGATATTCATTTTTCCTGTCTTCCTTATTCACATGTGACAGGACAAGAGAAAATTAGCGTCAGCCGAAAAGCTTTACGAGTAGGCAAAAATAATTTTACAATTTTTATGATGACAAAAAAAACATTTATGACGCTTGTCCTTGTCGTGACAAGTGGAGCGTTGATGAGTTTGCAAGCACAGAATCTATTCTCAAAAGGAGACAAAATCGCAAATGTAGGTATCGGTCTAGGGAGTTACTACGGAGGTGATGGATACACCAGCAGTATTCCACCTCTCTCGGTATCTTATGAACAGGGTATCATCGACGGACTACTGGACGGTAAAGCATCTATCGGTGTAGGTGGTTATATGGCGTACACAGCCAACAAATGGGAAACAATTTCTGGTAATGTAACGTATGGCTACAAATACAGTTATTTTATACTTGGTGCACGTGGTACTTTCCATTATCAGTTTATTGACAAACTGGACACCTATACAGGACTAATGCTGGGTTACAATGCAGTGAGAAGCAAATTTTTTGGGGATTCGGGCAGTTATACACCTGAAGCATCGGGAGCTAGTGGCATTGGATATTCTGCATTCATTGGCGCACGTTATCATTTCTCAGACAAGCTCGCTGCTTTTGCGGAAATTGGTTATGGCATTTCCGCTCTTGAATTGGGTATTTCGTTCAGGCTATAAGAAAGATGCATGAAGAGTACCTATGATAGATCATGAGAAACAAGTCAATTAAAGATATTCTTCAATAAACCAAGAAAAGACTGCTATTCATTTCACAGGGTGTTCAAATAGTTTTGGACACCCTTTTTTGATATTTCCCAATGCGCAACTTACTCGCGAATATATTTAATTTCGTACCTTTGCTTCTTATCATCAAACAGTCAAATGCATCCAACCCCGCTTCTATCCCTCTTTGGAAACCTGGAACGGTTAGACGCCGTAAGATTAAATTTCAATCAGGAAAGCATCAACATGATGAATATTGCGATTGCTTTTATCATGTTCGGTGTAGCATTGAGTATTCGTCCCCAACATTTTAAAACACTGGTGTCACATCCTAAGCCTGTATGGTTGGGGGTAATCTCGCAATACCTACTCCTGCCGGCGCTTACTTATCTGTTGGTATTAATCATTCAACCCAGTACGGCAGTAGCGATGGGAATGATCCTTGTGGCAGCCTGTCCCGGTGGGAATGTATCGAATCTCATCTCGGCAATCTCAAAATCGAACGTAACACTTTCGGTCAGTCTCACAGCTATTACCACAGTCATGAGTCTGTTTATGACTCCGTTTAATTTTGCATTCTGGGGTGGACTTTATGCCCGACACTCTCCATTGCTAGTACCTATCTCGATTGATCCGGCGGAGATGTTTCGCACTGTTTTTCTGATCCTGGGTATTCCCGTTATCCTGGGTATGTTCGTAGGGATGAAATTCCCCAAGTTTGTAAGAAAAATTGACAAAACAGTACAAGCTGCATCCGTCATTTTCTTCGTTGGATTTATCGTTGCAGCACTGTCGGGTAATTTCAGGTTTTTTCTTCAATATATCCATTTGATCTTCTTCATTGTTTTGCTGCATAACGGATTGGCATTCGTAGTGGGTTATTATTTGCCTAAAGTAATGCATGTAGCCGAAGTAAATTGTCGCTCCATCTCAATAGAAACAGGTATTCAGAATTCGGGCCTCGGACTTGCGCTGATATTCAATCCACGCATCTTCCCCCCTGAACTAAATCTCGGCGGTATGGCATTTATTGCCGCATGGTGGGGGGTATGGCATATCATTGCGGGACTTATACTGGCTTTTTATTGGCGAAGACGCGCCTTAAAATTCGAAACTAATACACTATGATTTATCGTTACGACTTTCGTTATACACTGGCTAAGTTACCGGTAAAGACGGCATTGAGATTGAATTTCCGGAAGATAGTTTTTACCGGAAGGGAAAAAAATGTATCACGGGAGAAACCGATCATTTTTGTGCCTAATCACCGTAATGCACTGATCGATGCGCTGCTGATCGTATATGCAAGCTATCATCGGAAGCAGGTAGTTTTTCTTGCCCGTGCCGATATCTTCAAGCAAAAGCTTGTAGCCTGGATACTCCGTGGGTTACGTATCATCCCGGTATTCCGGATACGTGACGGTAAGGACAACCTGGATAAAAACAGAGATATTTTTGAGTCTGCTGCACGCATCCTGAGAAAGAACAATCCTATTGCATTATTTCCGGAAGGAAAACATAATCCAAAACAGTCATTGCTCCCCATTCAGAAAGCTGTACCACGTATCGTGCTCCCCACAGAGGCCTCCCGGGCTTTTGAACTCAACAGCCAGATTGTACCGGTATCTATCTATTATCGCGACATTCTTGGGTTTCTCTCCGATGCCTTTGTTACATTTGGCACCCCCATCGAGGTGGCGAAATACAAGGAAATCTATCAGGAAAATCCCGGTTTGGCAACCAACCAGCTACGGCAGGAGCTGGAGAGAAGCCTCAAATCAATAGTCGTGGATATATGGAACGATGAATTTTATGAGGAGTATCGTCATGCCATTGACTGGAATGGTGACAAAATAGCAAAAGAGAAATTTCCCGACAGAAAAGATGCTTTCTATCTGTCATCCCTGCATATCGTAAGGAGCCTGGACGAGCTTTACGAAAATAACCGGACTGCATTCGACACCAGGATAACCGCTTTCCGTGAAGCAGATATGATACTGAAGGAGCATGGGTTAACGTCAAAAGACCAAATATGGAAATCATCCGGCAAATGGGACCTTTTTATCCGTTTTAAAGCGCTTGTCTTTACATCTCCGGTAATGCTTTTTGGATTTCTGAACGGGATCTTCCCGCTGCTGATCAACAGGAAGCTCATCAGCCTCTTCAAAGATAAGCAGTTTGTCCCCTCGGTAAGATATGCTTCCGGTCTTATCTTTGTACCTATTTTCGATTTGATCCAGTCGTTGCTTCTCGGTGCTCTGACCAAAAACTGGCTCCTTGCGCTTGCTTATTTTCTTGTGACGCCGGCCACTTTCTATTTTGCCCTATACTGGCGAAAGTGGTGGAAATCGGCCCTGAGAGACCGCAAGACAGCCCGGTTTAGGAAGCAGTTTCCACAAGTGTGGGAACAGGTAATAAAGCTTACCGGTCTCTCAGATAAAAAGTGATTTTTTCTATTCTTTTAATTTTTGCACAATTGCTTCCACGGCCGCCGGCAGCCCGTCGGCATTCTTACCTCCGGCGGTGGCAAAATGAGGCTGCCCTCCTCCTCCGCCCTGAATGAGCTTGGCCGCTTCGCGCACCATATTGCCGGCATGAAATCCCGCGGCAACCAGGTCG
>ENA-UOOR01000699-UOOR01000699.1-fermentation-metagenome-genome-assembly--contig:-NODE-699-length-45147-cov-11.943560_pt1 | contig 45147 bp, 34 predicted proteins | sample MGYA00245780_ERZ724029 | MGnify/ENA primary metagenome ERZ724029 (study PRJEB28704, sample SAMN03018315) | fermentation metagenome | biome: anthropogenic terrestrial biome; feature: soil; material...
TTAATTACACTAGAAAGAATAGATTAGTTGGTATGCAGAAACGTTTTTTTGTGATTGTATTTGCGTGGATCGTCCTGTTTTATTGGGGTGTTTTTGCTCAGGAAAAAATTTCTCTTCCGCATAATTTCAGCAAAGCCGTTGAGCATATGCAATACGACCGGCTTGGAAATGAAAAGGGAAAAATTTCTGTGAAAATAATAGACCGTAACACGTTGCACGTGAAACTTACCTTCTCCTTGGATCAGCTGCTGCGGCAGGATGATTGGCAACTGACCCTTAAACCGGCCTTTACCCCCTCTTTCCATTGGTCGCCCCACTTGAGTCCTACCGATAATCACGTGATCGATCAGCATGTCTTCCGTTCACCGGCACTTATTGTTGCCGACAAAGCACAGGTTCTTGCGCTCATTCCTGATTTAAACATCATGCAAAGGGGTACTCCTGTACGGTGGTACCTGGACCTGAATGCAGGAACTAACACGTTGACGATAGGAATGAGTGATAGCCGCGTTACCGATCATGTTCTGTTTGAGCGGATAGAAGGTGCGGAATATCCTAACGGGAAAGTTGAAATCGGATTTTATTTACTGCATTATGTGGATGAGGCTTGCCTCATAAATCCGTTCCGAAAACCGTTGGATTTTATTTGGACCAACTGGGGAAGAAAGGCCTACAGAACTGGTAATCCCATAGAAGGCGATTTGGAGCCCTATATACAGCACACGTATGACTGGGCATTTAAAAACTGGGAGGAAAGCGTGTGGCAGGAGTTTGAAATTGGAGGGCAAAAAGTAGGTGCGCCTGCCTTTATTGTGAATGTAACACAAAGCCCCAATTATGCAGGTGAGGTAAACGAGCGGGAATTCCGCTCTGTATGGAACCAGGCGTGGTTTAGTTCTCTTCGCTCGGCAAGCGGATTGTACCGGTATGCCAGGAGAACAGGCAGTGAGGTTTTGATGGAAAAAGCCCAACTTACCAAAGAGTTGGCTCTCTCTTTTCCACAGGTCAACGGTTTTTTTTACGGGCTTATCGGCACCGAAATGCACGAAGTGGAAATCGATGGTAGAAAATACAACCGCAGCAAAGGTTGGGATACCCATTATTGGGGTAACTCAAATCGGAATCCGTATACGTGGAACCCCCGCGAATCGCCATTTCACATTCTGGATATGAGCTGGACGGGGTTGCTGATGCTTCGCTGGTATGATGAGTTGGAAAAAGATGTCCGGTTGCTTGATTTTGCCGAGAATTATGCCAAATCGCTGCTAAAAACTCAATATCCCAACGGTTTTTTTCCGGCATGGTTGTCGCTCGATAGACTTGAGCCAATGGAGCACCTGAACGATTCGCCCGAAACATCCCTGTCAGTAACCTTTCTTCTGAAACTGCATGAGCTGACTGGAAAGCAGGAATATAAGGAAGCGGCACTCAAAGCCATGGACGCGGTGACCCGTGAAGTCATCCCTACAGGACGCTGGGAAGATTTTGAGACCTACTGGTCATGCTCCCGATATGGTTCACAAGACCTGGTAGGAAAAAAGGTTCTACGAAATAATATGCACAAGCAAAACAATTTTTCAATGTTTTGGACGGCAGAGGCTCTGTATGAGTGTTATCGTACGACAAACAACAAAAAATACCTGAGTTCCGGCCAGCGGACACTGGATGAATTGCTTATGACACAAGCATCGTGGCAACCGCCGTATATGTTTGTCAATGTACTGGGTGGCTTTGGAGTCCTTAATGCAGACGGCGAGTGGAACGATTCACGCGAAAGTCTGTTTGCTGAACTTATTATACAATACGGAAAATTGCTGAGTAACCGCGAGTATATAGAAAGGGGCTTTGCTGCGCTAAAAGCATCGTTTGTGATGATGTACTGTCCCCAAAATCCGTTGACAAAAGTACAGTGGGAAAAAGTTTATCCGTTTTTCGGGGAAAAAGATTACGGATTCACTATGGAGAATTACGGCCACGGCGGACGAACAAGCCCCGAAGGAGAGGGAATGGGCGAATTCACTATATATGATTGGGGAAACGGAGCTGCCGCCGAAGCCTATAATCGGATATTGGACAAATTCGGAGAAATCGAATAATGAAAGAAATCTAAAATCTATCAGCCTAGAAGTCTTGATTCTAATATCCAGGCTCTTAGCTACAAAAAAATGTAAATATATGAAAATAAAGAAATTTAATCTGTTTTTGCTCACAGCAGGATTTGTTCTTGTTTCCTGCACGGGCAACACCAAAAAACCGTTGGAAAGTATGGAAAAAGAGTACGAAAAGGGGACGTTTGGGTATGACCTAAACTATCTCTCTGAAAAAGACAGCCTGATTGTTTTGAAATCGGATGATGAAAAAGCTCAGGTAATTCTTTCGGCCAAATATCAGGCCAAGGTGTTTACTTCTACTGCAAATGGCCCTGAGGGGCGAAGTCACGGATTTGTCAATTACAACTTCTTTGAATCGGGTGTTGTGGATGAACATATGAACGGCTTCGGCGGAGAAAACCGTCTGTGGCTAGGTCCAGAAGGAGGTCGATATTCCATCTTTTTTGAACCTGGAAAAGAACAGGTGTACGACAACTGGCATACGCCCAAAGGAATTGACATTGAAGCATGGGGAGTAAGTGAAGCGACGACGAAAAGAGCCACTTTCACCAAAGAATTGACACTGCAAAACTACCTTGGAAATAATCTGCATATTGCAGCAGAACGTACCGTATCGCTTGTTACGGAGAGTGAGATTGCCACATCACTGGGCATAATAATTCCAAATAATGTACACGCTGTGGCTTATGCAACCGAAAACAGGATTACCAATCAAAACGATTATGAGTGGACGCGCGAGACAGGTACAGTCTGCATTTGGATGCTCGACATGTTCATCCCGTCCGACTCAGCGGTGACGGTAATCCCTTACCACAGCGGCGAAGAAAGCAGTCTGGGCCGGGTGGTCACCTCCGATTATTTTGGTGAAATTCCAGCCGACCGGTTGATCAACGAAAACGGAGTCCTTTATTTTAAAACAGATGGAAAGGCAAGAGGGAAGCTTGGCATGAATGCAAAGCGGACAACCACACTTGCAGGAAACTATGATCCTATTTCAAAACGACTAACCATTGTCACATTCGATGTGGACCCCGAAGCCACCTACCTGAACCAGGAATGGAATCCGGAGAAAGATCCGCTGACAGGAGACGCGCTCAATGCATACAACGACGGACCGTTGGAGGACGGAAGCATCATGGGGCCATTTCTCGAACTGGAGAGCAGTTCGCTTGCAGCCTTCCTTAAACCGGGCGAATCACTTTCTCACAAACACAATGTATACCATTTCGTAGGAGATGAAACCGATCTCTCCCCTATTTCAGAAAAACTATTTGGTGTGAACCTGGAGAAAGTAAAAAATATTTTTAACTAGCACTGACAAAAAACAATATGAATGCAAATGTAGAAAAACATCGCCTGGTCCCTACAGGGATCCTCTTTCCATTTATCCTGCTTACTTCACTTTTTTTCATTTGGGCAGTTCCCAATAACATGACTGACACCATGCTGGCGGCTTTCAAGCGTATCATGAGCATGAACGACACGCAAACAGCCTGGATACAGGTAGTCTGTTATTTGTTGGGTTACGGATGTTTCGCATTACCGGGTGCCATCTTTATCAAAAAGCATACTTACAAATCGGGTGTGTTGCTTGGCCTGGGGTTATGCATCTTCGGTAACCTTCTCTTCTATCCTGCCATGCTCGCCAATAACATCAGTTCACCGCTGAGTTTTGCAACCTATCTGTTTGCAATCTTCGTGCTTTTCGCCGGTCTGTCGGTCCTTGAAACATCGACTAACGCGTATGTTTATTCTCTGGGTGATCCGGCTACCGCGACCAGGCGACTCAATTTCTCCCAATCCTTTAACCCTTTTGGTGCCCTTACCGGCGTTTTGGTGAGCCAGATATTCGTGTTGTCTCAACTCAATACCATGACCGCTTCACAGAGAGAGGCAATTAGCACTCCGGAACTTGTTTCCATACAGAACGGAGAACTAAATGCAGTCACTACTGCCTATATGATTCTGGGACTGATCATGCTGGTGCTCTTTCTTCTGATATTATTTACCACGATGCCTAAGGCGCAGGATGATGATAAAAGCCTGAATCTGAAAGCCACCTGGGGTCGTTTGAAAAAGAACAGGAACTACATGTGGGGAGTGTTCGCACAGTTTTTCTATGTTGGAGCACAGATTGCAGTCTGGTCGTTCATCATTCGATATGCGATGCAGCAGCTCGATTTCGACACGGTGATTGCAAGTCTGGGTGATAATCCTTCGCAAGAAACAATCATCGATGCGTTGCGCGGAGTGGAACCCTTGGCTGGAGGTTTCTATGCGCTGAGCGAATTTCTGGGCCTGAATGAATTGTTGCCCCGTACGTCGGAACAGGCCGGAGCAACCTATTATATTCTTTCACTGGTGTTGTTTGTGTTCGGACGTTTCATCTCTACCTGGCTGATGAAATATACCCGACCGGTCAATATTCTGTCAGGCCTAGGTATTCTGGCAGTAATCTGTTCATTTTTGACGATCTACGGAGAAGGATTTACTGGTGTTTATGCGCTGATGGGAATTTCAGGATGCATGTCAGCCATGTTCCCCACCATCTACGGATTGGGAATGAGAGGACTGGGAGAGGATACCAAGATAGCCGGTTCAGGCATGGTCATGGCTATCGCGGGAGCAGCGCTTCTTACGCAGTTGCAGGGCATCCTCTCTGATCAGGCAGGAAGCATTAAATTTGCTTATTGGATTCCGGCCATCGCGTTTATAATCATTACTTTGTATAGTTTTACCATCGCGCGGAGTAAAGAACTGGGAAACGGAAAATAAAATCATTATGGACAAATTAGTTATCGGAATTGATTATGGTACGGATTCCTGTCGGTCACTGGTTGTAAACTGCACCACAGGCAGTGAGGCAGCATCTTATACAGCCTTTTATCCCCGCTGGAAAAAAGGTCTGTATTGCGATCCTTCGGCCAATCGGTATCGCCAGCATCCGCAGGATTATATCGATTCGCTTGAAGAGGCAATTCTTGGCACTGTGAATCAATTGACAGTCGCCGAAAGAGAAAACATTGTAGCGATGGGCATTGATACTACAGGAAGTACTCCGTGTCTCACAGATCGTGAGGGAATGCCACTGGCTCTTCTGCCGGAGTATGCAGATAATCCGAATGCAATGTTCGTCCTGTGGAAAGATCATACTGCCATCAGAGAGGCGGATGAGATAAACAGACTTGCCCATTCATGGAAGACAGATTTTACCACCCGTTCAGGAGGGATTTATTCGTCGGAGTGGTTTTGGGCAAAGGCATTGCATTTGCTCAGAGCCGATGATAGGATTCGGGAAAAGGCTTATTCCCTCATCGAACATTGCGACTGGATGCCGGCGCTTCTTACCGGCAATCTCAAGCCGGAGCAAGTGAAAAGAAGCCGTTGCGCCGCAGGACACAAAGGAATGTGGGCGGACGAATGGGGAGGATACCCGTCACCGGAGTTCTTCTCTGAGCTGGATCCCCTACTCGACCGCTTTGCGGGTCATTTGAACCATAAAACACACACGAGCGATACTTCCGCAGGCAAACTTACCAAAGAGTGGTCAGAGCGACTCAGATTGCCCGAAGGAATAGAGGTAGCGGTGGGTATTCTGGATGCTCACGCTGGCGCAATCGGCGCAGGCATTAAATCGCACACGATGGTCAAGATCATCGGCACCTCCACCTGTGATATTGTAGTCACCCCGAGGGAAGATATCGGTAAAAAGACGGTCACCGGTATCAGCGGTCAAGTGGATGGATCGGTAATTCCCGGCCTGATCGGCCTTGAAGCCGGTCAATCTGCTTTCGGAGATGTGTACGCCTGGTGGAAAGAAATGCTCGCCTGGTCGTTAAACCTGTTGCCGTTGGAACAAAGAGCGGAGGCAACGGCACAGATATTGCCAAAACTGACTGAACAGGCAGAGAAACTGCCATTGACAGTTTCGGATCCGGTCGCCAATGACTGGCTGAATGGACGCCGTTCCCCATTCGCCGACCAAACACTGAAGGGTGCCCTTACTGGAATTACATTGGGCACCACTCCCGCGCAGATATTTAAGAGCCTGGTGGAAGCGACTGCCTTCGGATCTCGTGCCATTATGGAACATTTGAAAAAAGAAGGAGTGAAGGTGGAAGAGGTAATCGCTGTGGGGGGAATTTCACTGAAATCTCCTTATGTAATGCAGACTCTCTCCGATGTCATGGGAGTAACCATAAAAGTGGCTGCTGCACAGCAGTCTGGTGCACTGGGGGCGGCTATGAACGCTGCTGTGGCGGCCCATGTTTTCCATTCAGTGGAAGAAGCACAAGCAAGGCTTGCACAGGGTGATCTTACTTTTTATAAACCCGACAAGAAAAGACAGGATACATATGATGTCTTGTATGGCCGGTATGAATCACTATCCTGCCACATTGGTTTTGATGCCTGATTCCGCTACACGTACAGCAATATTCTGCAGGACTGCCAGAGGGACCTTTTCAAGCCCTCTGGCAGCTGTTTCCCGATCAATGGTATAGATCATCACTTCACGCGGCTGAAGCTCTCTAACGAGCGCTAACCAGGCTGAAACCTCCTCTTCTGTGGTGTTGTCTATTTCTTTCCCTTCAAATATCCCTTTCAGGAACATGGTCTGGAGGATGAAATTACCTTGAAATTTTTTGTATTGTGCCACCTGTTTTTCCACAGAATAGGATGGAGCATTGGGACGATCTATCAGCCGGGCGGTTCTGTCGAAAGCGGAATCCAGTTTCAAAATGGGATTGTCCACCCTTCTCAATGCTTCAAAGACACTATTTTTTGCAATATGCATGCCATTTGAGAGTACGCTTATCCCCGTTTCAGGATAATACTGATCACGTATTTCGATGGTATCAGCAATGATTTCACCAAATTCGGGATGCATGGTCGGCTCACCGTTTCCGGCAAAAGTAATCACATCAAGCTTTACTCCCTCTTCAAGGATCGATTTCAGCTTATCTTCCAGGGCTGCCTTCACCAGCTCTCTTGTTGGCAATTTCGATTTAGTGCGGAAATCCTTGTTAAAACCACATTCGCAGTAGATACAATCGAACGAGCAGCATTTACCGTCATAAGGCAGTAGGTTCACACCCAATGAACTCCCCATTCTCCTGCTGTGCACCGGGCCATATACTATTTCGTGAAAAAGAATCGTCATATAAATTTAAATTCAAAACCAGAAAATAATCCTGTCTGTACCAAATCCAATCAGCAAATAGCGCAAAAACTTCCCGGCGGTCATGGTTAACATCGCCACTGGTATATTGGCACGCATAAATCCCAATGCCACAAGCATCACATCACCTACAACGGGCATAAATCCAAAAAAACCCATCACCGCACCTTTTCCAGACATCCATTCAATGGTCTTTTCAATCTTTGCAGGCTTTATCTTGAACCACCTCTCCAGCCATTCCGTTTTTCCCATCCTTCCCAAGTAATAGCAGGTGGCTCCCCCCAAGGCATTCCCAGCGGTAGCGTACAGGATGCTGGTCCAAATATCCATTCCTGCTGCTATCAGTGCGGCAAAAACTACTTCCGAGCTGAAGGGCAGGATGGTTGCTGCCAGAAAGGATGCCAACAATAGCCCCCAATACCCATATTCTGCCAATCCGTCGAGCATCAAACTTACGATTTAATGTTCCAGTGTGCTAATGTGCTACAAGCCAGTTCTCCCCCACTCCCAGATCCGTTTTTAACGGAATCTGCAGTGTGCAGGCATGCTCCATCTCTGTTGTCACGATCTCCCGCAGTTTGGGCAGTTCCTCAGGAACGACGTTGAAGTTAAGCTCATCGTGTACCTGAAGAATCATTTTCGAACGCATTTGTTCCTTCTCGAGCCGCTTAAAAATCCGTATCATCGCCATCTTGATGATATCTGCCGCGCTTCCCTGTATGGGGGCGTTGATGGCGTTGCGTTCTGCATAGCCACGCACTGTGGCGTTGCCGGAACTGATGTCGGAGAGGTAGCGTCTTCTACCGAAAATCGTCTCCACGTAACCGTGAGAACGCGCCCTATCAATGCTCTCGTCCATATATTTTTTTACATCGGGAAAAGTGGCGAAATATTCATCGATCAGCTCTTTCGCTTCGGTGCGTGAGATAGTGAGGCGCTCAGACAAGCCGAAGGGAGTAATACCGTAAATAATCCCGAAGTTGGCCGTCTTGGCTGTTCTTCTCATGTCTCCCGTGACTTCTTCCAGTGGAACCTTGAAGATTTTAGCAGCAGTGGCAGCGTGAATGTCCTGTCCTTTGTTGAATGCTTCCACCATGTTGCGGTCGCCACTCAGGTGCGCCATGATGCGCAACTCTATTTGTGAATAGTCAGAAGAAACAAACAAACACCCTTCGTCCGGAATGAACACCTTGCGCATCTCCCTACCGCGGTCATCACGGATCGGGATATTCTGCAGGTTTGGGTTAGTGCTACTCAATCGCCCCGTCGCGGCCACAGTCTGATTGAAGGAAGTGTGTATTTTACCGGTAAGAGGATTGATGAGCAGGGGAAATGCATCGACATAGGTACTTAAAAGTTTCTTCAGCCCTCTTTGTTCCAATATTTTACCAATGATAGGATGCTTTGACCGCATTTTCTCGAGCTCTTCCTCGCTGGTTTTATACTGACCAGTTTTTGTTTTCTTCGGCTTATCCGCAATTTTCATCCTGTCGAACAGCACCTCTCCAATCTGTTTGGGAGAGTTAATGTTAAACTCGGTACCCGCCATCGCGGTGATTTCCTTTTCAATCTGCATCAATTCTTCGGTATATTGTACCGAAAGTTCGTTGAGTGCCTGCAGATCCAGGCGTACGCCTGTCCATTCCATGTCTGCGAGCACATATACCAGGGGTGCCTCAATTTCATAATAGAGCTGGTCGAGCTGGTGAGCATGGATTTCTTTCTCCAGTATATGCTTCAACTTCAGCGTGATGTCTGCATCTTCGGCAGCATAGTCTGTCACGATGGCCGGGTCTACATCACGCATGTTTCCCTGGTTTTTCCCTCTTGCGCCAATCAGTTCTTCAATGTGAATGGTTTTGTATTTCAAATAGATATCTGCCATGTAATCCATACCGTGCCGGAGCTCCGGGTTGAGCAGGTAGTGTGCAATCATGGTGTCGAAGAGCGGGCCCTGCACGCGGATACCATAATTTCTGAGTTCCAGGATGTCGTACTTGATATTTTGACCTACTTTCTCTATTTTTTCATCTTCAAAAAAAGGACGAAAAATTGCCACCTGCCGATTTGCTACTTCGCGATCGGCCGAAACAGGGACATAAAAGGCTTCCCCTTCATTGAAAGCAAAGGAAAGACCCACCAACTCACTTAATAACGGATCCACACCCGTGGTTTCTGTGTCGAAACAGACAGATTGTTGTTCAGACAGCACCTTGCTCAAGGCGATCATCTCATCTTCTATCTCCACCATGCTGTATCGATGAGGTGTGGTATGGATATCGCTGAAATCGGACGGCAACAGCGATGTCACATCTTTCTCCGGTTCAGCTTCCTGAAGCGATTCCGCCTCATCGAACAGAGCAAACAAATCTCCTTGTACGGGTACTTTCGTTGCGATTTTTACCGGCTCCTGCTTTAATACCCGGGTGAGGAGGGTACGAAATTCAAACTCTTCGAAAATCGCTTTGATGGCTTCCTCATCGATGTCTCTCCGTAGAAAATCATCCTCCACTACCCCAATGGGGACATCTGTTTTGATGGTGGCCAGAAACTTGGAGAAACGTATCTGCTCACTGTGCTCTTCAATCTTGGTTTTCAAGGTCCCTTTCAGCTGGTGGCTGTTCTCCAGCAGGGTTTCTATGGAACCAAACTCATTCAAAAGCTTGATGGCCGTTTTTTCACCTACGCCGGGACAGCCGGGTATGTTGTCGGAAGCATCCCCCATCAACCCAAGCAAATCGATCATTTTGCAGGGATGATCAATCTGATACTTTTCCATCACCTTTTTATCATCCAGCAAATCAAATTCGTTGCTGCCGTATCTGGGCTTATACACGAAGATATGAGACTCTGTAAGCTGCCCATAATCTTTATCGGGAGTCATCATGTAAACATCAAACCGTTCTTTGTCGGCCCTTTTGGCAATGGTGCCAATCACATCATCTGCTTCATAACCGGGAACTTCAAGCACCGGCATGTTGTATGCCCTGATAATATTTTTGATGATAGGAACCGAAAATTTAATCACTTCGGGTGTCACCTCCCGCTGTGCTTTATAGTGTTCATATGCTGTGTGACGAAAAGTGGGTCCGGCAGGATCGAATGCAACGGCTATATGAGAGGGGTCCTCTTTGCGCAATACTTCTTCCAGTGTATTGATAAATCCGAATATGGCGGAGGTATTTCTACCCTTCGAATCGATGCGCGGGTTCTTTATGAAAGCATAATACGATCTGTAAATAAGGGCGTATGCGTCGAGAAGGAAGAGTTTATTTTTGTTCATAATGTAAAGTTACAAATATTTGTTGCGAACAGGAGAATTATTTTTACTTTTGTAAGTCATTAATTAGGTGTAATGGATCAGAGTAAGATAATACAGGATTTTCTGCAGGATGAGCTTCTCCTTTTCGATAAATACTTCCGTGAATCGGTAAAAAGTTACAATCCAAGAGTGGCAGAGATGATCACCTATGTGTTTAACACAAGCGGAAAACGACTGAGGCCCATGCTGGTACTTTTAACAGCCAAAGCTTGTGGTCGGATTCTACCGGAGACTTACCACGGTGCCGTTACAGTAGAGTTGTTACACACGGCCACACTGGTACACGATGATGTGATTGATAAATCGGAAACCCGTCGCGGTAAGGAATCGGTTAACGCCGTATTCGATAACACCAAAGCCGTGCTGATTGGTGACTACCTGTTGTCCACCGCGCTGATGGAGAGCGTGAAAACTAATGATCTGGGTATCGTAGGCATCATCGCTGAACTGGGTCAAAACCTCTCTGAGGGCGAGTTGAATCAGTATTCACTTGCACAAGAAGTCATTGTGGATGAGGATGCCTATTTCGAAGTCATCGACAAAAAAACGGCTTCCCTGATGCGTGCCAGCATCACCATCGGTGCCATTACCGGAGGAGCCGATAAAGAGTTGATCTCTCAGTTCAGTCGACTTGGCGGACTACTCGGCATTTGCTTTCAAATCAGGGACGATATCTTCGATTATTACCATACCGATGTCGGGAAACCCACAGGCAACGATATCAAGGAAGGAAAGATTACACTGCCGCTGATTTACGCATTGCAGCATGCTCCACAGACTTTGGCTGATGAGGTGAAGCAGCTCATTTTTTCACGCAATTACAGTGAAGCCAATATAACGAAAATACTTGCTTTTGCCCGTGATCACCACGGCGTGCAATATGCCTATGATAGAATGAATGATTTTTTGGAAGAGGCAGAGAGCATCATCACCAATTTTTCATTCAATAGCGAGATCAAATCGTTGATGCGTCTTTTCCTGGCGTATGTGAAAGAACGACGTTATTAAAAAAATATCACTCCGAGAGGGGAGTGATATTGGTCATTTTCCATTCTTTTCTGCTTATTGAATCTCAATAAGTCTGGTCGTTGGAGTCTTTTCTTCGCTGACGGTAGGGATGTCAACAGTCAGAACTCCGTTCTCTACTTTTGCTGTGATTTTATCCTTTTCCACGTGATCGGGGAGAATCATTCTCCTTTGAAATTGCGTATAGGAAAATTCACGTCTCAGGTAGGACCCTTTTTTGTCTTTATCTTCTGTCTGATTCTTTTTCTCGAATGCAATCACAAGGTTATTCGAATCATCGATCCTCACATTGCAATCCTCTTTTGTCATGCCCGGAGCGGCTACTTCCACTGTAAATCCGTTTTCGTTCTGCTGAATGTTGATTGCAGGTGCCGATTTGTTGCCCTGTTCCATCCATTCATTGCCGAAAAAATCATTGAAAACACTCGGCAACCAATTGTTTGTTCGTCTGATGATAGTCATAATTATTTTCCTTTCGTTTTTAGTTTATTTCGTTATTCAGTTAGTCACAACTGTAAATAATCAAAGGTTGTGCCGTATCGAAAAACAGGTTTTTGAGAGTCAGAAAGGTGACAAAATGGCCTACTTTTAGCTGATATCATATGAAAATGCGTAAAAAAGAAGACGAAATGTCATATTATCCCCCCAAAAAAAAAGCCGACTCCATCGGAGCCGGCCACTTCCATTGCCTCACGGTGTCACCGGATATTAATATTTCAAAATAGCTTTTACTGCTATTTCTTCCTCCTTGTTAATGGGTACCAGAGTAAATCCCCAGTGATAATCCCTGTTTGCCGGCAGGCTGTACTCGGGTAGGGGGCGTGCACCCCAGCTGTTGTACCCTGCCACACCTTGCTGTTTCAGATCGATGCACACTTCTACAAAATCCTGTGGAATTACGTCGTTGAGGTGAGTTTGACGGGGAAGTCTATTTCGGGCTTTTTCATCAGATCGGGCAGCAATTTCCTCGCTGCTGAAGTTATTCCATTGATAAGGACGGTGCGAGGCCTCTTCCGCATCAAAATCTTCCACGCTGTTGCGTAATGCGTTGAATTCGATTGTGCTGTCGGCAACTACCAGAATCCCTTTTTTAGTCCCAGTAAGCGATACCCAGCGGGTATCTGTTCTGTGACCGTTTTCCTGTGGCCGAGTGTAGGGGACATACATCTCATCGGTAGTGGTTTTGTAGAGGCCGACCTTCGATCCGGAGGCACGGTCGATATAATTTTCACCCGGTCCCCTGCCAAAATAAGAAACACCATTCATATCTGTTGGCAAACGGAAACGAACTCCTATGCGAGGCACCTCCAACCCAGCTGTGCTCTTGCGTGCAGTAGATGCTTCCGGAGAGAAAGTAGCTGTCAGGGTAGCTTCGGAGGCTGCAGCCTCCTTTTCTTCCATGTCGGTGGAACGGAAAGCGACATCAACCTTTACAATTCCGGAGGGATGAATCCTGTACTTTACCAGGTAAAGGTTACCGGCAGCGAGCAGATAAGTTGTCTCCACGATGATATACGTCCCTTCAGGGTAACCCTTTACCTCGGTGACGTGAAACTCTTTACTCGATCGCTTCCACACCTGCAGCCGGTTGGGGTTTCCATTGCCATAGTCGTTGTCGTTCGGTCCCCGCCAAAAGTTGGGTTGTACCCCAAAACCTTTGTCGAAATATTCGGTACCATCCACTTTGTATGACGTGACCATTCCTTTTGACTTGTCGAATATAAACTGCAGACGAGGTGAGGTGACACGGATCCCATTCCCGGTATCATTCACGTGCAGGGAGGGGTAGTCCGATGGGTCACTGTATATTTGTTTGGCAGTGTGAATGCCCAACTCGAACTGCTCCATCGCCACGATATACCCTGCCGGAATAAGCGGTTCAGTTTCTTTTTGCACTACTTCGAAATTGACAAAGTATTCTGTACCTGGTTTGGGTTTCAGATGAGCAATTGTGATGCTTACCTCAGCAGACTGTTGGGGTAAAAGAGAGACAGGAAGTATTCCTTCAGATATTTTTTCCCCATTTCCGGTAATGGTATAACGGAAAATGTAGTTGTCACTATTGCTGAAGTACTGTCGGTTGATAACCCGGAAAATACCGGCTGAGGGATCGACGGCCTCGAAAGCAAAGTTCTGGTGTACATATTTCACCTCAACCAAGGCAGGGTGGGGGATTCTTCCTGCATCTACCAGTCCGTTGATGAGAAAATTACCGTCGCTGGGTATGTTTGTTCCGTAGTCACCACCATATTTGTAGTACAGCCTTCCATTTTCATCGCTTGCCTCCATTCCCTGGTCTACCCAGTCCCAGATATACCCGCCCTGCAGATTCGGATATTTGTAAATGGCTTCCCACTGGATATCGATGTTTCCATTGGAGTTCCCCATGGCATGCGAATACTCGGATGGTATTACCGGCCTGTCGCTCCCCTTTTTGCCTATTTCCTCCAGCCATGTGGCACTCGGGTACTGGGGTACGTACATGTCGGTGTTATTATCCCACAGGGCTCGCTCGTAATTCACCGGCCGGTTCATGAAATTGCGTTCCTGGTCTTTCAGAAATTTATAAGTGTGGAAGAAATTAATACCATTGCCTGCTTCATTTCCCAGAGACCAGATCGCCACGCAGGGATGATTCTTGTTTCTTTCGAACATGTTCACGGTTCGGTCCATGTGAGCCTGTTCCCACTCGGGCTGCTTAGAGAGTGATTCCTGTCCGTAGTACATGGCATGTGATTCAATATTCGCTTCGTCGTATACATACAATCCAAACTCGGTGCAGAGCTCATAAAAACGACGCGATTGCGGGTAATGAGACAGGCGAACCGTGTTGATGTTGTGCAGTTTCATGAGTTCGAAATCCTTCCTCATAATCTCTTCCGTCATGTAGTGACCTGTTTTTGGGTTTGTTTCGTGGATGTTGACTCCCTTGAACTTGATGGGCTGACCATTCACCAAAAACAAGCGGTCTCTACGCTCTCCCGTTTGTACAGTTTTAATTTCGAAACGACGGAAACCGACAGGGTAGGGGACCACTTCCCCTGTATCATCCCCTTCGCGAATAACCGTAATCAACAGTTTATACAGGTTGGGTTGCTCCGACATCCAGGTAGCCACATCGGGCAAGGTGGCATTGAAACAGACCGCACTTTGGCCGTTGCTTTGCATGCTCACCTGTTTCCTGCCTGATAGAATTGTTTTTCCCGACGCATCCAGCAGTTCATAGCCGACATTTGCTTCGGAGACTCCCGTGAGGTAATTGGCAACCGTGGCCTCCAGTTCAAAAATGCCATCTTTGTAGTTGTCTTCGAGCGTAGATTTTACCCTGAAATCACGCAACGAGTTCTTGGGCTGTGACCACAAGAAAACATCCCTTTCGATACCACTTATGCGCCAGAAATCCTGACATTCGAGGTATGATCCTGTACTCCAGCGAAATATCTTTAATACGAGTGTGTTCTTACCCGGCTTCACATACTTGCTGATGCGAAACTCTGCAGTGGTTTTGGAATCTTCACTGTAACCCACCTCTTTCCCATTGATGTACAGATATACGCCCGATTTGGCTCCGTCGATGCAGAGGAAAATCTCTCTCTCACTCCAATCTTCTGGGATCTCAATCTCCCGACGATACACACCGACAGGATTCTGCTCCGGCAGATAGGGTGGGGCCATTTTCGGGAAACGGGTTGTCGGATCACGTTCCACAAATTCATAGGGGTGGTTAACATAGATGGGGGTACCAAAGCCCTGTAACTCCCAGTTACCGGGTACTTTGATATCTTTCCATCCCGTGAGTGTCACGGTTGAGTCGGTGATGTTTTCAGGAAGTTTCTTATAACCATCCACATAGAAAAACTTCCATGTTCCATTGAGTGACCGATAATATTTGCTTTCTTCAAATCGGGTCTGCAAAGCATCCTGTTTGCTGTCGAAAGTCATGAATTGCGTGCGTGGGTATTCTTTGTTGACTTGCACCACATTCATATCCTGCCAGTAGGGAAGCTGGCGCAATGAGGATGTCATTCTGCTTTCTTGTGCCTGTAGACAGGTCAGCGACAGCAGACCCATCGCAGCAGCCAGTACATGTTCTTTCATACAAACTGTTTTTTCCTTGATTTACAGGGGATTTATTTCAGACAAAAGTGTTCCAGCCAGCCTGCTTGTTCCTACCCGGAAGAGGGTAGGGTTGCACCATTCTTCTCCCAGCAGCTCTTTCACGAGTGTATAGTACTTGACGGCATCGGCGGTAGACGAAACACCACCGGCGACCTTCAGGCCCACTTTCGTCCCAGTCTTTTCATAATAAGATTTGATGGCGTGACACATCACATACACTGCCTCGGGGGTTGCACCCGGATATCCTTTTCCGGTAGAGGTCTTCAAAAAATTGGCCCCCGAGTAGAGTGAGAGTATCGCAGCATTGTGTATCTGTGCAGCGGTTTTCAAGGCACCTGTTTCCAGAATAACCTTGAGGGTGGCATGTTTGCAGGCCTCTTTTATTTCGGTTAGTTCCTCGCACATCTCTTCATACTCTTCTCCCAGGAAGAGTCCTACATTGAGCACCACGTCAATTTCGTCGGCACCGTCGCTCACGGCCAACGCTGTTTCGGCTATTTTCACCTCCAAAAAGGTTTGTGAGGCAGGGAACCCTCCCGATACAGCTGCAATTTTAACATCGGCGGTCAATGCGTCCTTCACTACGTGTGCAAAATTAGGGTAGACGCAGATGGCAGCCACATTATCCAGTTCTGGCGTGGAGCCGTCGAAACGGTTCACCTGTTCCACAAATTGCCAGACACTTTCTTTGGTGTCGGTCGTGTTGAGTGTGGTGAGGTCGATACAGCCATATATCTTTTTATAAACCTCCCTTGTGTTGTACTCTTCAAATTTTTCTGCGATGATCCGGTTTACATTTTCCGATACTTCATTGTCTGTCATTTTTAGCGGGTGACTTCCGAGGGCTTTTGCATATTTATCTGATTCCATTTTTATGGGTATTAAAGTTTCAATTTATATCGTTCATAGAATGAAGCCAAGCTGCTACAAGGATGAGAGTGCTGCAGTGTTATTTATTTTAACTTACTGTTATTCAGATGCCTAGTAGCATCCCGTGTTGTTTTCTTTTCGATATTCTTTTCCAGTGCCTCCTCCAGGTTTACACCTGTTTGGTTTGCCAGGCAAAGCAGCACCCAAAGTACGTCGGCCATCTCATCGGGGAGGTCTTTCGATAAATCAGACTCCTTGAAGGACTGATCTCCGTATTTTCGTGCAATGATGCGCGCCAATTCACCCACTTCTTCCATGAGCAGAGTCATGTTGGTGAGTTCGCTGAAATAGCGAACACCATATAGCTGAATCCATTGGTCTACCTGTTGTTGTGCTTCCTGAATTGTCATATCTTCTCCTCCGATTTTATTCCTTGTTTTTGGAGTCGATCCAGATGGTAACCGGGCCGTCGTTCACCAGGTGTACCTGCATGTCAGCCCCAAATTCACCTGTTTGCACCGGCTTTCCCAGTGAAGCAGACAAGCTATGGCAAAAATCATGGTACAATGGCACCGATATTTCCGGTTTGGCTGCCCGAATGTAAGAAGGACGGTTTCCTTTTTTCGTACTCGCATGAAGTGTGAATTGAGAGACGACCAGGATCTCGCCTTCAGTCTCCAAAACCGATTTGTTCATCACCCTGTTTGCATCGTCAAATATACGCAAATTCACGGTTTTCCGACACAAAAAGTCAATGTCTTCTTCACCATCTTCCGCTTCGATGCCAAGCAACAGCAACAACCCGCTTCCGATACGGCTTTTTGTTTCACCACCAATGGCGACAGCTGCTTCTGTCACCCTTTGTATAAGCAATCGCATATGTAAATCATCCTACCAAGTTATTCTATCTCTTCTTTCTTTTCAGCTTCCCTGATCCAGGTAGTGATGAGGGAGGCCTTGCTCTTTCCAACCAACTTCGCAATCTCTTCGTCGCTTGCTTCTTTTATACGCTTGATGCTTTTGAAGTGGACGAGCAGTTTCTTTTTTGTTTCAGCTCCAATACCCTTCACTCCGTCGAGTTCCGACACAAGTTGTGATTTGCTTCTTTTTTGTCGGTGAAAAGTAATACCGAACCGATGAGCTTCGTCGCGCAGTTGTTGAATTAATTTTAACGTTTCAGAATTCTTGTCGATATAGAGTGGAACTGAGTCGCCGGGGTAATAAATCTCTTCCAAGCGCTTCGCGATACCTATCACGGCAATTTTTCCATAAAGCCCAATTTTCTGGAGTGATTCCACAGCAGCGTGCAATTGTCCCTTACCACCATCAATCACAACAAGTTGGGGTAGGGTAGAGCCTTCGTTAAGCAGCCGAGAGTAGCGTCTTTCCACAATTTCACGCATCGATGCGTAATCATCGGGCCCTGTCACGCTCTTTATATTGAAGTGTCTGTAATCTTTTTTTGAGGGTTTGGCTTTTTTGAAAACCACGCAAGCTGCCACCGGATTTGTGCCTTGAATATTTGAGTTATCAAAACATTCGATATGCAAGGGCATTTCTTTCAGTCGAAGATCCTTTTGCATGGTTTTTAAGATTCGGGTGGTTCGCTGTTCGGGATTCAGCATCTCCGATTTCTTCAGTTTGTCAATTTTGTATTGCTTCACATTTTTTTCTGATAGGGAGAGCAGACTCTTTTTGTCGCCGCGAAGTGGAACGATAAACTCAACTCCCTGCAGTTTCAGATCCGGCATAAAGGGCACAATGACTTCTTTAGACTCACTGCCGTAACGTTGCCGCATCTCCAGTATTCCCATACCGAGTAACTCCTCTGGCGTTTCATCGAGCTTCTTTCGATATTCGAACGTATATGCCTGGTTTATCCCACCGTGAACGACGTGCAAATAGTTGATAAAAGCAGCATTTTCGTTCTCCTCAATGGAAAAAACATCCAGATTATAGTTTATGTTACTGATTACTTGTGATTTTTCCCTGAAGTTCTGAATTAAAATCCATTTTTCTTTCAATTCGTTTGCCTCTTCATACCGCATCTGCTGCGACAACTCTTTCATCTTCTCCTCAATCTGTTTCTCGATCAGGGTAACATTCCCCTTCAGGATTTCGGTGATCTCACCTATATTTTTTTGATAGCTTTCCAGCGATTGCAGTCCTTCACAGGGTCCTGAGCATCGCTTGATATGATATTCGAGACAGACCTTAAATTTGCCGGCAGCAATATTTTCGGGCGAAAGATTCAGACGGCAGGTCCTTACTTTATAGATCCCGCGAAAAAGTTCCAGTAGGGCATTCACCGACTGCACCGACGTATAGGGTCCATAATATTGTGAACCGTCTCTGACAATATTTCTAGTTTTGTAGACCCGTGGGAAAAATTCATTTTTCACCACGATGGATGGATAAGATTTGTCGTCTTTCAACAATACATTGTAGCGCGGTCTTAATTCCTTGATCAGATTATTTTCCAGCAGAAATGTATCTTCTTCACTGTTGACGACAATGTATTTTATTTTTTGAATCTTGCTGACGAGAATTCTTGTCTTGGGATGCTCCTGCACTTTATTGAAGTAGGATGACACCCTTCTCTTCAAATTTTTGGCCTTCCCTACGTAAATGACCGTCCCCTTTTCATCCAGGAACTGATAACAGCCCGGTTGATGTGGAATAACGGCCAGTGTATTTTTAATCTCGTCGGTCATATAAAATCGGAGTCTTTTGGGTAGAACAAAAATACAAAATAAAACTCATTTTTGCCCTATGTTGCGAATGGGCAAAAATGAGTAGTTCTTATTTGTTCTGATGATCTCTAATATCGGGATCATCGCATCTTCGGTAGCGTTTTTGCAGCAGATGCTTAGATAGAATATTTCAACACGGTATCTATTTCAACTTCTTCCGGGAACAAACTGCGCCCTTGAAGCTCTTCCAATTCGATCAGGAAATTGATGTAAATTTTTTGAACTCCCAGCTTTCTGATCAGATTGTAGGCAGCCAGCATGGTGCCTCCTGTGGCCAACAAATCATCGTGGATCAGCACCACGTCGTTTTTGTCCAATGCGTCGGCATGTATTTGGATGGTGTCTTCTCCATACTCCTTCGTGTAGGTTTCCTCAATTATGTCAAAGGGTAATTTACCCGGTTTGCGGACGGGAACAAAACCTGCACCCAATTGAATAGCCAGCGCCGGCCCCATAAAAAATCCGCGCGATTCGATTCCCACCACTTTCGTAATGCCCCTGTCGCGATATCGCTCAAAGAGAATTTCTGAAAGATCTTTTAAATGTTCTGAAGATTGGAATAGGGTAGTGATGTCTTTGAACTGGATACCGGGAATGGGGAAATCCGGGATGTTTCTGACGGCGGCGCTTAATGTTTCGATACTCATTTTTACTGTTTATATTTTTTATTTGAAAATGTTCCACGTGAAACATTCTCCGTTTACCGCCCCAATAGGACCAGTAAAACGGAGATGTCATTGGGCGAGACTCCTGGAATTCTGCCAGCTTGGGCTATGGTTTCGGGGTTGATCCGGGTGAGCTTCTGCCGCGCCTCGGTCGATAGCGATTGAATCTCGTTGTAGTTGAATTTATCTTTAATGTGGATATCCTCCAGGCGGTTTATCTTGTCGGCCATGATCCGTTCCCGTTTGATATATCCGTTGTATTTTATTTTGATGTCGGCCGATTCAATGATCTCCTCTCTGCTTTCTGATATCGTCTGGAGTAGTTCGTTGAGTGGGGCAATTTCTCCAGCCATTAGGGTAAGATGAATATGGGGACGGGTGAGAAGATCCAGTAGTTTCACTCCATGCTTCAGCGGCGCTGTACCGATGCGTTCCAGGAAGGGATTGATCCGTTCTGCCTTGATGGAGAAATTATTCACAAAGTGGATGATTTCATTCACTTTCTCCTCTTTTAGGGAAAGCAATTGTAGCCTTTCACTGGTAGCGATCCCCAATTCACCGGCTTTGCGAGTCAGTCTTTCGTCCGCATTATCCTGACGCAACAAGATGCGGTATTCGGCCCGTGAGGTGAACATCCGGTAAGGTTCATCCACCCCTTTGGTGATCAGGTCGTCGATCAGCACGCCGATGTATGCTTCATCTCTTTGCAGCACGAAAGGTGTTCCGCCGTGACAATTGATGTGAGCGTTGATACCGGCCATGATACCTTGCCCTCCCGCCTCTTCATAGCCGGTAGTTCCGTTGATTTGACCTGCAAAAAAGAGGTTTTTAACCTGTTTTGTTTCGAGGGTAGGGTAGAGCTGGGTAGGATCAAAAAAGTCATATTCTATGGCATAACCAGGTCGGAATATATGCACATTCCGGAAGGCCGGTACGCGTTGTAGTGCCTTTAGCTGTGTCTCCAGTGGCAGCGACGAAGAGAATCCGTTGAGATAGTATTCGTTCGTTGTTTCACCTTCCGGCTCAAGAAAAAGCTGGTGACTTGTTTTGTCGGCAAAGGTGACGATTTTCGTCTCAATGCTGGGGCAGTAGCGGGGGCCGATGCTTTTTATCTGTCCGTTGTAAAGCGGGGAGTCATGCAACCCTTCACGTAGTGCCTCATGCACCTCCTCCGAGGTGTAAGCAATCCAGCAACTGCGCTGGGTGAGTGTACGCATTGCCTGGGGTAAGTAGGAGAACTTATGGAAATCCTCTTCCCCTTTTTGTTCTTCAAGAAGAGAGAAGTCCACACTTCTGGCATCGATCCTTACGGGTGTACCGGTCTTCATGCGGTCTGTTCTGAAGCCCATGTCGCGCAACTGTTCGGTCATTCCAAACGATGCTGGTTCGCCAATGCGTCCGCCTCCAATCTGCACCTTGCCGATGTGGATAAGTCCGTTCAGAAAAGTACCATTTGTGAGTACCACCGCTTTGGCAGAAAATTGCACTCCCATGCGGGTCTTTACGCCCGTAACAGATCCTTTGTCGATTACCAGCTCATTCACCGTGTCCTGCCACATGTCGAGGCTAGGTGTGTGCTCGATGATTTCACGCCATCTCTCCATGAATTTCATCCGGTCGCTTTGCACTCGGGGACTCCACATGGCTGGCCCTTTGGAGCGGTTCAGCATCCTAAACTGGATGGCTGTTTTGTCGCTCACAATTCCCATCTGACCTCCCAAGGCATCAATTTCACGCACAATCTGCCCCTTGGCAATACCGCCCACAGCGGGATTGCAACTCATCTGAGCAATTTTGTTCATGTCCATCGTGATGAGCAGTGTAGCAGAGCCCATGTTGGCAGCAGCCACTGCGGCTTCACATCCGGCATGTCCTGCACCCACAACGATGATGTCGTAATTGAAAGTCATTTTTAAATATGTTGAGAATCTATTAACTTACTAGTATTCAATAATTTAATTGAAAAAGATACCATAAAAAATTTGGATAAGTAGCTTATTTTCATCATCTTTATGGCTGTCCAATACCTATTGAAGAGGTAAGACATTAAGTCTACTTAACCAATATAGAAGTATCTGTAGTGATGTTGTTTGTGAACTAACCACGAAGTTAAATAAAAGTTTCAAATCATTCCTTATGGAGACACTTATTTTATACCTGGTCATTTATGGAAGGAATAATTACTGCAATAAGGGAGATATCGCAAAAAGTGTGGTCGGGTACAACCATTCAATTCGAGTTTTGCTTCTGTGATACCCAGGACTTCACCGAACAGATGTAATTCCCGGCAATGTAATTTGCATAGCTATCTTTACGAAATGATTTTATTGCAATGAAACATGCACAAAAAAATCATACATTAAATCGGAAGTGCATGATATCGCCGTCCTGCACCACGTATTCTTTACCTTCCACACTCATTTTACCAGCCTCTTTAACGGCATTTTCCGAACCGTAGGCAACATAATCGACGTACTTGATTACTTCGGCACGAATAAATCCTTTCTCGAAATCGGTATGAATCACGCCAGCACATTGTGGCGCTTTCCATCCTTTTTCGAATGTCCAGGCCCGTACTTCCTGTGGTCCTGCTGTGAGGAAAGTTTGCAGGTTAAGTAGCTGGTAAGCCGATTTGATAAGGCGGTTCACGCCAGATTCCTCCAGTCCGATTTCCTGTAAAAACATTTGTCGTTCTTCGTAGGTATCAAATTCAGCTATTTCAGATTCAATTTTGGCGGCCACAACCAGGATCTGTGCCTTTTCATTTTTTACTGCCTCACGCACCGCTTCCACGTATGCATTTCCGCTTACTGCACTGGCTTCATCCACGTTGCAAACATACATCACCGGCTTCGCAGTAAGTAAAAAAAGAGATTGCGCTACCTTGTTTTCATCTTTAGTGTCAAACACGACCGTTCGCGCCGATTCGCCACGTAACAACGCTTCCCGGATTCTGGCATACACTTCAAAAGCCAGTTTGGCATCCTTGTCGCCCCCCGTTTTTGCCTGCTTCTCCACCTTCGCAATACGGGATTCAATTGTCTCAAGATCTTTCAACTGCAGCTCGGCATCGATGATTTCCTTATCACGCACCGGATCAATCTGTCCGTCGACGTGAGTGACATTTTCATCGTCGAAACAACGCAGGACATGCAGGATGGCATCTGTTTCCCGAATGTTTGCCAAAAACTTATTACCAAGGCCTTCTCCCTTACTTGCTCCTTTCACCAGTCCAGCGATATCCACAATTTCAACCGTAGTGGGAACAATCCTTTGGGGATGCACCAATTCGGCCAGTTTGGTCAAACGTTCATCGGGAACAGTGATCACACCCACGTTGGGCTCGATGGTACAAAAAGGAAAATTTGCCGCCTGAGCTTTTGCATTCGATAGACAGTTGAAAAGGGTTGATTTACCCACATTGGGAAGTCCCACAATACCACACTGAAGCGCCATGTTGTTTTACTTTAAGTATGCTTTGTCAAAAAAAGTAAGGATGGAAAGACAAAGCAATTATTTCTATTTGTTTTTGTGGGTGCAAAGGTACAAAAAAGGCATCAGTTTATCAATTCAAGGAATTCCTAGCTAAAGAAAGCTTATTTATAAACCGTAACGGGCCGATATTTCCAACATTCGTTCAATGGGTTTCACTGCTTTTCTTCTAATCTCCTCTTCTACAAAAATCTCAGGCTTTTCATTTTTTAGACACAGATACAGCTTCTCCAATGTATTCATTTTCATGTAGAAACATTCGTTGCAGGCACAGGTGGAATCTTCTGGTGGCGCCGGAATAAACTGCTTATCCGGATTTTCTTTTTGCATCTGGTGTAAAATACCCGCTTCGGTGGCCACAATAAACTGTTTATTTTGAGAGGTGGAAGCAAATTTCAAAATTGAAGAAGTTGATCCAACATGATCGGCTATTTCAAGCAGATACCTGGGACATTCTGGATGTGCCAGCAGCAAAGCGCCCGGATACTCCTTTTTGAGCGCCAGAATTCTTTCTAAAGAAAATTGTGCATGTACATGGCAGACACCATCCCAAAGCAACATATTCCTCCCAGTGAGTTTATTGATGTAGTCACCCAGGTTTTTATCTGGTCCAAAGATAATTTTTTCATCTGCAGGAAGAGATTCTACTACCTGCTTCGCATTGGTGGAAGTAACCACGATATCGGTCAATGCTTTCACTGCCGCGGTGGTATTCACATAGGAGATGACGGTATGGTCGGGATGTGCCTTTACAAATTTACCAAATTCATCTGCCGGACAACTCTCTGCCAAAGAACAACCAGCCATGAGATCGGGAACAAATACCCGCTTTCCAGGACTTAGAATTTTCGCAGTCTCTCCCATAAAATGAACACCACATAGTACAATGATATCTGCCTTGGTTTTGGCGGCCCACTGCGCCAGTGCCAAGCTATCACCTATAAAATCGGCAATATCTTGTATATCGGATTCCTGATAGTAATGCGCCAAAATAATGGCATTTTTTTCTTTCCTTAAAAGATTTATATTTTGAATGATTTCTTCTTTTGTCATATGCTATTTATAATATATACTTTTAATTTAAAAAAGAAATATGATGATGATGATTGCCTGTTGAAATTGTTGATTAATTTATACTCCAATTTACCCGAAATAGGTTATCGAAAAAGAAGGGAAAGATATCATTTTGTTTTCAACAGACTTTATTTCTTTTTCCATTTACAATCAGCAATCTATAAAAGTTTTCAACTGCTGTTCATGAAAAGCAAAGTTAATAATTTATTTCTTTTCCCTCCCTATAGGTCTGTTGAAAAGCAAGGGAAACTTTGCCGTAAAAAATGTATAATAAATTTGTAGATATGCAAAATATTTTTATCCCAAAATTGGTTTTGAATAAAAAAAACAAATTATCAAATTCTTTCTACAATTCCTGCACAAGTTATCCACAATGCGATGTTAATTCCAAAATTATCTCAATCAATTAAAAAAATAAAGTATTAAAAAGAAAAACAAATAATTATAAATTGTTAATACTATTTTTATTCATTTTTCTAGAACAAAGTTTTTATACTTTTGTTTCTATATATTAGTAGGGTGAAGAAACTATATTCCATACTATCTGTTTGCTTGCTGATTTTCCTGACTTACTCCTGTATGTCGACAGTAAAGATCACGTCCGTGGTGGAAAAAAACCGGGAGGGGGATTTTCTGCTCAAATGGGAGGTCAGTCCCGATCAGGAAGGAAGCATCGATATTTATTCTTCGCTTACCGACAGTTCCCTTTCAAGCTTTACCCCTGTGGCCAGATCCCTTATTACAGATCAGGTGCTCAGACTGAATCCTACCGGTTCCGGTCTGCGTGAGTATTTTATTTTGCGTACTGCCGGTGTGCAGTCGGGTGTGGTAGCCAACAGGGTTATCGACATGAACAACATCAAGAACTTCCGCGACATAGGTGGTTACTTCACCACCGACAACCGGCAAATGAAGTGGGGAGAAATCTATCGTTCAGGGAATCTGAGCAACGCCACGCTTTATGACCAGGAACGTATCCGCCGGTTGAATATCAAGACGGTAATTGATTTTCGTTCCGAAAGATCTATCGGAAAATACCCCGTCCTTCTTCATCCATCCATCAGAAAAATAGCCCTACCACTGGCTCCCATGGATGCTGGAAAGCTGGACGAACAGATGAAAGATGAACATTTCGACCGCAGCGATGCCATTCGCTATGTGCAAGAGGAGTATGTAAATCTGGTAGAAAATCACAAAGCACAGTTCGCAGAAATGTTTGATATCCTTACCAATGACAGCAATTATCCCTTGCTGTTGTCGGGTTCACTGGGCAAAGACGGCGTGGGGTTAGCCACTTATTTTATTTTGTATGCCATTGGAGTCCCGCAGAGTTCCATCGAGCAGGACTATATGCTTTCGAATCAGCATATTGATCCAGCCAAAGCAGAAATTGACGCCAGAAACCTTTCCGAATCCATGCAGGAGGCTGTCACGGCCATGTTGTCGGTCAACAGATCCTATCTCAATTACGCGGTGGATTACATCAAACAAAAATATGGATCTGTGGACAACTATCTGGAGAAGGAACTCAGAGTGACGAGCGGTAAAAGGAATCTTTTGAGAAAATATCTACTTTATCCGTTCTGATTCTTATTTATCCGATTTATTTTCATACCTTTGCAGCCGATTTTTTTTAAGGTGGTTTAATATCCTCTATTGGAAACAGGTTATCGTCATCATCCCAAAAAAATCACAGACAGACATTGAATTTTCTCTCATCTTTATAAAGTTGTGAATGTGGAGTATGGAGAAAGATCAATATACCCCCACAAACATAATTTATACAAATGAGTACATTTCAAGAACTGGGTGTAATCCCTGAAATTCAGCAAGCGATTGTAGAGTTGGGATTCGAACAGCCCATGCCCGTACAAACGGAGGTCATTCCGCAGTTACTGGCCAACACACGCGATATCATCGCACTCGCCCAAACGGGAACCGGAAAAACAGCTGCTTTCGGGATTCCCATCATTCAAAAAATAAACATCAAACAGCTGTCACCACAAACATTGATCTTGTGTCCCACAAGAGAACTCTGTTTGCAGATTGCAGGTGACCTCACCGATTATTCTACGTACGTGGACGATATCAAGATCCTTCCGGTATATGGGGGATCGAGTATCGAGAGTCAGATACGTACCCTGAAAAGAGGAGTCCACATCATTGTGGCCACCCCCGGGAGACTGATCGACTTGATCAAACGCAAGACTGTTTCTCTCGCAGACGTGCATACCGTGGTGCTGGATGAGGCCGACGAGATGCTGAACATGGGTTTTTCGGAAAATATCGATGAGATTCTTTCCTACATGCCAGAAGAGCGGAGTATGTTGCTTTTCTCAGCGACCATGCCCAGGGAGATTGAGAAAATTACCCGGAAATACATGCGTGATCCGAAGGAAATTACCATCGGCCGGAAGAATGAAGGGGCACAAAATGTGCGGCATATCTATTACATGGTGCATGCCAAAGACAAATACCTGGCTCTGAAACGCATCGTGGATTACTATCCCAATATTTACGGTATCATATTCTGCCGCACACGGATTGAGACCCAGGAAATAGCCGATAAACTGCTGCAGGACGGTTATGATGCCGATTCACTGCATGGCGACCTTTCGCAGGCACAGCGTGACCTTGTGATGGCAAAATACAGGAATCACAACCTCCAGTTGCTGGTTGCAACAGATGTGGCAGCACGAGGATTGGATGTGGACGATGTGACGCACATCATCAACTTCGGCTTGCCGGATGATTTCGAAATCTACACACATCGCAGCGGAAGAACCGGCAGGGCAGGTAAGACAGGCACATCCATCTCCATCATCCATACGAAGGAAAAAGGTAAGATTGCACAGATTGAGAAACTGATTAACAAGCAATTCGAGAAAAGAGAAATACCCAAGGGAGATGTGATCTGTGAAAAGCAGCTCTTCAACTTTGTGGACAAAATTGAAAAGGTAAAAGTCAATGAGGCTGAGATAGAACGGTTACTGCCCTCCATTTTTCGCAAGCTGGAATGGCTGGAGAAGGAAGATATCATTAAACGGATTGTCTCACTCGAGTTTAATCGGTTGATTGATTATTATCAGCAGGCTGAAGAGATTGTTGAGCCGCAGGAATCGTCCCGCAGGAGCAGAGATGAATCGCGTGGAAAAAGAGGAGAGAGACAGGAGAACGGGTCACGCAAGGCGGAAAAAGGATATGCCCGATTGTTTATCAATGTGGGTAAAATGGATAACGTGAACCCGGCCACCCTCATGGGCTTCATTAACGACAACGTAAAGGGCAAAGTTCCCATTGGACGGATCGACTTGCTCAAAAGTTTTTCCTTCTTCGAGGTACCCGAGGAGGTGGCCAACAAGGTGGTCAGCTCTTTTCGTGGGATGTATATTGAAGATCGCAAGCTAGTTGTACAGCTTGCACAGGATGCGGAGCAACCCCAGCGGGATAAAAAGAAATTCTTTGAGCAATCGCACGGGAATAAGAATAAAAAGAAGAAAGCCAGATATTAATTGGATAAACGGGGTGAACAGCCCCGTTTTTTTATTGCCATGAATCTTAACCAAAAAGTAATCTGCATGTAACCAGTCTGTAACATTAATACCAGAACTTTGTGTCGAAATGAAATTTTATATTGAATTTGTGACACAAAGATTAGAATTATCAAAAAAGATCGGTTTATTTTTTATTCTCCTGTTTTTCTCTTTTACAATCCAAGCGCAGAACAGCACAGTCAGGGGAACCATTACCGATGCCAAAACCAATGAACCGCTAATCGGTGCATCGGTGCTGATAGAAGGAACCACCTTGGGTGCCGCTGCCGACTTAGACGGTCATTATGTCATACAGAATGTACCATCGGGCACCCATTCACTCGTCATATCATATGTGGCGTACGAGTCAGTCACCAGAACAGGTGTTGTGTTGCAGAACAATCAGGAAATTGTCGTGGACATTCAAATGACGTCAGACGATATTAGTTTGGAAGAAGTGGAAGTAGTGGCAAGAGTCAACCGCGAAAGCGAACACATCCTTCTGATGGAGCAACGACAGGCACTTTTGGCAACACAGGCTGTGGGTGCCAGGGAATTATCCAGAAGAGGCATTGGTGATGCCCGGGCAGCGGTAGCGCAGGTATCCGGCATTTCCCGTCAGGAAGGTGTAAAAAACGTGTTTGTCCGCGGACTGGGTGACCGGTATAATGTTACGCTCCTGAACGGATTTCCGATTCCTTCAGAAGATCCGGAGTATAAAAATATCGCATTAGAGTTTTTTGGTACCGACATCATTCAGCATATCGGTGTAAACAAAGTTTTTAGAGGAAGTAGTTATGCCGATGTGGGTGGCGCAATTATCGACATTACGTCAAAGGAGTTGGTGGGTGATCAGGCTTTCGCTGTGGATCTGTCTGCTGGTTTGAACACCGCGGCAACGGGAAGTAACTTTCTGCGACAGGATGGCGCCAATTACTTTGGATTTACCAACTCGAGACAACCTGTCAACAATCGGTTCGATTTTCCCAACAGTCTCGATCCTATGCAGGTTTCCCTACCGATGAACCACAGCTATGGTTTTTCCGGAGGGAAGATGTTCCATGTGGGTGAAAACAGAAATCCTCTTTCCTTTTTCCTGGTCGCATCCCACAGTTCCGATTATTCCTATACCCGGGAGATCGTACGCAATTCCATCACCAGCGGACTTATTTATCAGGATCAGGAAGGAAAGAAATATTCACAGAATACCAACCAGCTTGTGCTGGGAAATCTGAATTACGGCCTGGACCGTAAACACAATATCGCATATAATTTCATGCTGATTCATGCCAACAATCAGTATGTGGGTGAATATTTCGGCAAACACGGTGAAAAGCATCAGGACAGTGAAGATTATATGGGTTTTCATCGCAGACAGCAGGAAAACGATAATTATCTTATCGTCAATCAATTAAATACAGACTGGAGGTTAACAGACAAAATGAATCTGGAAGTGGGTGTTTCTTACAACCACATCAAAGGTTTGGAACCCGATCGACGTGAGAACTATCTCTCCAGAATGACGGATGGCACGTATATTCTTACAGGGAGTAATCGGCAGAAGCGATTTTTCTCAACCCTGAAAGAAAATGATATCAATGCGAAAGCAGTTTTTACTTATGGACTGAGAGATCGTTTTGGCAGTGGTAAGTCGTCCATCAAGTTCGGATATACAGGACGGTATGTGAATGACAACTTCGAAGCTGTTGAGTATAATTTCACGGCTGTTCCCGGTACCATTTCCATGGACCCGCTCTGGCTGGATGATTATTACAATGATGCCAACCTGAAAGCCGGGCTTTTCGGAATGACCACTGGTGAGAAAAACTCATATGAGGTGACCAAATTTATACACTCCGGATTTGTGGAAGGAACGTGGCAGTTATTTACCCATGTTACCAGTAACATCGGTTTGCGCATGGATGTCGCTGATTTAAAGGTGAGTCACCACGTACAGCATGTGCAACCGGGTGAAGAATCCATCCGCAAAAACTACTTTTTACCCAGTTTGAATTTGAAGTACGACCTGAACGACAAAAACAGCTTGCGCATGGGAGCAAGCAAATCCTATACTTTGCCACAGTCAAAAGAAATATCTCCCTATCAATATGTGAATATATCCTTTTCCAGCCAGGGGAATCCCAATATAAAACCATCCGACAATTACAATGTAGATCTGAAATGGGATTATTACATGAATCCAGGAGAGCTGTTGACGCTGACAGGATTTTATAAATATATTGTCAATCCCATTGGACGGGTAGACCAGGGTAATTCTGCAGGACTCCTCACCTATGACAATATCAGTGATCATGCGGTTGTGAGTGGGCTAGAGTTTGAAATCAGAAAGAATCTTTTCAATCGTTTCAATACTCAATTGGAGAAGATGAACAGGTTGTCTGTCGGATTAAATGCTTCCTACATCTATACAAACTTAACATTGGATATGCTCAATACGGAACCTCGCAGCAGCAGCCTCGAAGGAGCATCGCCCTTTCTTGCAAATCTGGATTTTTCCTATACGCATACCAAAAAAGAGAAGAGCTTTGTGGCTTCAATCATCTTCAACTATTTCAGTCACCGCATCCACACAGTAGGAGCCAAAGGGTTTAAGGATATCATTGAAGAAGGCCTTCCCTCCCTCGACTTTGCTTCTTCCTACAGTTTAAACAACCATCTTTCGTTGAAACTGAAGGCCAAAAACCTGCTGAATGCATCTTACCGGTTTTCGAGGGAAAGCAGTTTGTTGGACGAGAAAATTATACTGAATGAATTAAAAAAAGGGATAAATATTAGTCTTGGCGCAAGCTACGAATTTTAAACGTAAATAATTTGATGCTATTAATTTAAATTGGACAAAAGATGAAGAAGATTTTTTTTAACTTTTTAATGTTCGCAGCACTGTTGACACCTGTGGTGTTGGTTTCCTGCGATGCGAGTGATGACAAAGGAACAGACCCGGTAGAGGACAATAAATTGTCCGGTTCAATCAAGGATACAAGAACGTTGGATGCAAACGTAGAATACCTGTTGACAGGTCCGCTTCTCGTGGAGGAAGGTGGTGTTTTAAACATTCCTGCAGGTACTACCATCAAGGCGCAGCAAGGATTTTCTAATTATATTCTGGTATTGCAGGGAGGTAAAATCAATGCAAAAGGAACGGCTACCGCACCGGTAAGAATGATTGCCGATAAGGAAGATGCCGGACAAGGGTATTGGGGAGGATTAATCATCAATGGTCGAGCACCCTTGTCTTCATCCACCGAAGTAGGAAGTACGGAGGTAAATTCAGCTTATGTGTATGGAGGTACCAATGCAGCAGACAATTCCGGTGAATTGTCCTATCTGATATTGGGAAATACCGGAGCACGTTCAAGTGCCGATGTGGAACACAACGGACTTACCCTGAATGGAGTGGGCAATGGAACCAAAATAAGTGACCTCTATATTTACGATGGGGCCGATGATGCAATTGAGTTCTTTGGTGGTTCTGTCAATGTAAGCAATCTGCTGGCGGTAAATCCGGATGATGATATGTTTGATTTCACACAGGGATATAACGGCACATTAAAAAATGCATATGGTATCTGGGAGGCCGGTTATGCAAGCGGGGAATCTGATCCCCGCGGGATAGAAGCAGACGGGAACCTCGACGGTAACTATGTCACATATCCCAACCAATCCAATTTCAGGGTTGAAAATATGACCGTCGATTTGAGATTGGCTGCCGTAACTTTTGAAGCTGCCGATAAATCCAAAAGAATGCAGGACATAATCAAGATTCGCCGCGGTGCAAAAACCATCGTCGTGAATGCACTGGTAAAAGGTACAGGAACGGTAGAAGATATGGTTGATATTACGGACTCCAAGGGAGGTGCTGACGTGGGTACAACCATCAGCCTGACCAGTTCGCTGGCCAACGCTCCACAACGCTCCACCAATCCCGTTGTTGCCGCTGGTGTTACCATTGGAGGCAGCAATACCGGTTGTCCGGCCAATATTTTTACCTGGACAGGTTACCCGTTCTAACATATGGAGAAAAAAATATTTTTTTTACTCCTTGTTCTCTCTGTCGTTTTCTGCTTGCCGGCTCAAAAGACACAGGATAGTCCTAAACTATACGTATCGGGTGGTATTTACTACCGTGACAGGACGCAAACTGAGTTATATACCGGCGATTACCGTGAGTACTATGGCAATGGTACCCTCAAACTGGAGATGCAGATTAAAGATGGTGTTCCGGAGGGGGCCTACGTGGTCTATTTCGAGAACCGGAAACCCAAAGAGATACGTTCATACAAAGAAGGAAAGTTACACGGTTTGTGGCGGACTTATGACATCTCTGCTCAACTTATTTCGGAAGCGGAGTACAAGAACGACAGGAAACATGGTACCTGGCGTATTTGGGACGAACTGGGCACCCAGCGCTACGAGATGAATTACTACGAAGGCCGCAAGACCGGAATCTGGCGGATGTGGGATGAAAACGGAAAGCTCGTGGACGAAAAAAGGTATTGATAACCAGTTAGTCGTCACGAAAACTTAACAATAACTTCACCAAAACGTAATCAGTTTATCGGGGTGCAATTCCTACCTTTGTCGGAGTAAATCAACTAAAAGTTATGCATATGAAGTCTGTTTTAGTTTTTGCCGTTTCTTTGTTTGTCTCCCTGTCAGCCTTTGCAACGGGTAATAATGACGAAAAAATAGGAGAAGCAAAGTCGGCTGTACGGGTAGAAAATGTGAACGCATTGCAGCTGACAGGTTCTGTTGTAGATGAAAAGAATAACGAAAAATTGGCGGGAGCCACGATCGTAGTCGACAAGAAGAAATATTATTCCGATCTCGAAGGTCAATTTACCATTACCGATGTGAAGCCTGGAAAATATACTTTGCAGATTGAACTGATCTCTTATGAGCCTGTTTTCATGGAAGTAGAATTGACAAAAAATCAGGAATTGCAAATCAACTTGCAACAGAAGTAAGTTCTCAGTGAACATCCAAAAAAAAATTTGCGGGTAATGCACTTTATCAGTGTATTACCCGCATTTTTTGTATCAGCCTGGAACGAATAAGTGACCTGCTGCTACAGGTTTGCAGCTACTAATTGAGTGTGGCATCTATGATTATTTTTTTACCATCACGGCCTGACACCGACTTTACATACTGCTCTTTGAAATTGCGGTGCGATTTCATCAGGTTGCTCGACTGCAGCGTGATGATCTTCGATTCGTTCACCAGGTTCAGAAAGAGAATGCTACTGCGGGTGCTCGATTGATTTTCTTTCACCCTTTTTATTTGTCGCTTGGTCATTTTAGCGTTGAGCTCAATGATGATCTCCCGCATGGCAGTGACCTGGTCAAAACCGCTATAATCGCCAGTTTTGTCCATCGATGCGTAGATGGCATATATATCCGACAAGTTCTTATATAGGACCTTGAGGTCGTCGATCTGCTCTTTTGAAAAAGCGGAATGATTGTTGTCGATATACCGGAAAGTAGCTTCGGTAACAGCTTTAAGTGATTTAGTAATTTCATAGGAGTAATCAATCAGCTGCACATATTCCTGTTCGAGATCCAATGCATTCATTTGTATACTTTCCAGGGTTGGAACCACCTCATAATCTCTTTTATCCCGGAATCTTTCATAGAGTTCATTGGCCTCCAACATGGCTTTCTTTACCTTTTTTCTGTTTTCATCCTCAAGGCCATCCGTGATATACTTAAAAATCATCAATGTCTTTTCCATCAGTCTAATAACCTCTTCATTGGAGGAGGTTACCAACTGTAATTCGCTGGAGTGTACCTGTAGGTGCTCCATCTCTTTGTGTTTTCGTTTGGTGTGCAGTCTTCCTGATTTGTAAAGAACGAATGCGACCAGGACGATCATCAGGATGATTGCGATCTTACCTCCCCACATCAGAAAGAGTCCGACAAGCAGTGCCGCTGAGAATGCGATCAATGCAGTCAGCAGCCATCCTGCTACCACTGTCAGTACGCCATTTATTCGGTATACGGCACTTTCACGGCCCCAGGCACGGTCGGCTAACGAAGAGCCCATGGCTACCATGAAGGTCACGTAAGTGGTCGACAGGGGCAATTTCAACGAGGTACCCAGTGAGATCAGCAGGGCAGAAATAGTGAGGTTCACGGAGGCCCTGATCAGGTCGAACGAGGCTTTATTGTCCAGTTCAACCGGTTCGAATCTTTTTTCAATAAATCGTTGTACCGGTGCGGGGGTTATGCTGCTCACCGTCTTGCCGATGATGAGGCTTCCTCTTACCAGTGACCGTGAGAGTGGGGATGAGGAGAAACGTTCCACGCCCTCTCCCTTGCGGGCTAGGTTTACTTCGGTCTCGGTTACAGTCCTTGATTTTTTTGAAAACCAAAGAGCCAGTACCATGATAATGCCTGCACCCAGCAACCAGTACATATTGGCAACGACAGGTTCTGAGAGTTGGTCCATGTAAAGTGTATTCACGTCACCTCCTGCAGCTGCCACAGTCCGTGCGATCCGGAAAGAATCGAAGCCGGCCATAAATACCCCGATAAAGTTTACCAGGTCGTTTCCGGCAAAGGCCATCGCCAAAGCAGCGGTACCTACCAGCACAATTATTTTCAGGATTCTTATGCGGAAAAGATGTTGCAAGAGCGCCATCAACAGGGTCCAGCCTGCAAACGTATACAATAGTGCCGATCCCATGTTGTGATCCAGGTAATTGATCATATCCGCCGTGACAAGTACACTCCCTTTTAATCCTTTGAATATAGCGAAGTAGGTAATCGCTGTCAGTGCAAATCCTCCCCAAATGGCACCCAGATACTTGAAGGGTTTTGCATATTTGAAGGTAAATACCAATCTCGAGACATACATAATGACAGACCCCACCACAAAGGCAATGGCGATGGAGATAAATATCCCCCCGATGATCGCGAGCGCTTTGCCGCTGTTGATGAAATCACCCAGCTGGTCGCTCGTTTCGGTAGTCCACATAGTGAAAAGGGCTACGGCCACTGCGGCGCCCAGTAGTTCAAATACCAGGGAAACGGTGGTGGAGGTAGGCAGGCCGAAGGTATTGTACAGATCAAGCAAGACCACGTCGGTGAGCATCACCGCGAGGAAGAGCATCATGACGGAGGGGAAAGTGAATTTTTCCGGAAAAAAGACGCCGCTTCGAGCTATCTCCATCATGCCACTCGAAAAGAGGGAACCAATCAGGACTCCCAAGGAAGCCACGGTGAAAATTGCCCAAAGTGGTGCAACCTTGGAACCGATACTGGAGTTGAGAAAGTTGACGGCATCGTTGGCTACCCCCACAACAAGGTCTAATACTGCCAGGCCAAGAAGAACAATGACAATAATCAAATAAATTGAATCCATCAGGTGTTGAATTATGGTTGTAATTGAAACATTAACAACTTGAAGACTTTGGGAAAAAGCACCCAAAATTACACAATATCCTCAAAAATAAAAAGAGATAGGGATACTTGGAGACAATTTTATGACCGGATCATTGCCATCGGTAGATTATTCCACGGTAACGGATTTTGCCAGATTACGGGGTTGATCTACATCACATCCTTTCTCCACCGCGATGTGATATGCCAGCAATTGCAACGGAATTACCGAGAGTAGGGGAGTGAGGCAGGGAATGGTCTCCGGCACCTCAATGGTGTGTGCGGATAAATTTCTTATGGCTTCATCCCCTTCGGTCACGATGGAAATAATTCTGCCTTTTCGTGCTTTGATCTCCTGTATATTGCTGGCAACCTTTTCATAGGTATCAGACTGTGTGGCAATGGCGATCACCGGCATTTCGTGGCTGATAAGTGCAATGGGCCCGTGCTTCATTTCAGCAGCGGGATAGCCCTCGGCGTGAATGTAGGAGATCTCTTTCAGTTTCAGGGCACCTTCCAGTGCTACCGGAAAATTATAGCCTCTGCCCAGGTAGATGCAGTTGCTGGCATAGGTAAAGGTTTTTGCCAGTTCGGCTATCTGGTCGTTTTTCTGCAGCACCTCACCCACCTTGTCCGGAATCAGGCTCAGCTCTTTGATGAAACGTACATATTCATCGCTTGTGATGGTGCCCTTCTCTTTGGCGATGAGAATACCCAGCATGGTCAAAACAGCAACCTGTGCCGTAAAAGCCTTGGTAGATGCCACCCCGATTTCTGGGCCTACATGGGTGTAGCACCCCGAATGGGTATTCCTGGGAATGGATGAACCCACCACGTTACAGATGCCAAAAATAAAAGCGCCCTGTTGTTTAGCCAGCTCCACTGCGGCCAGTGTATCGGCCGTCTCCCCCGATTGGGAGATGGCAATGACGATGTCGTCCTTGTGAATGACAGGCTTTCTATATCGAAATTCCGAGGAGTATTCCACCTCTACAGGTATGCGGGCATATTCTTCAATGGAGTACATCCCTATCTGTGCAGCGTGCCAGGAGGTGCCGCATGCAGTGATGATAATTCGCCTGGCATTGAGAAACTTATCCCTGTTGTCGATAAAACCGGCCAGGGTGATGTTGTCCGATTCCACATTTACCCGGCCCCGCATACAATCACTCAGTGTGGCCGGTTGCTCGAATATTTCCTTGAGCATGAAATGGGGATATCCGCTCTTCTCAAGCTGACTGAGTGTCAATTCGAGCTTTTGTATCTCGGGCGTCTTCTCGATATTGCCAATTGTCTTTATTTTGAGCGGTTCGTTTCGCTTGATGGTGACAATCTCTTCGTCACCTACATAGATCACCTGATTGGTGTATTCAATGAGAGGGGTTGCATCGGAACCGATAAAGTATTCATCTTCGCCAATGCCGATCACCAGGGGACTCCCTTTTCGGGCCGTGACGATGAGGTCGGGTTTGTTTCGCTCGAGTACGGCAATGGCATAAGCTCCCACAACCTGCGTGAGAGCCAATTGTACAGCCGTGGGCAGATCCACGTCGTGTGTGATTTTCATATATTCGATGAGCTGCACCAGTACCTCCGTATCGGTCTGGCTTTGGAATCGGTATCCTTCTTTTATCAACCCATCTTTTAGGATAGCATGGTTCTCGATGATTCCGTTGTGAATGATTGCGATATCTTCCGATTGAGAATAGTGGGGATGTGCGTTGTTCTGAGTGGGTTCTCCATGCGTCGCCCATCGTGTATGGGCAATACCGATGGTCCCTGAGGTGTCTTTCTGTTGCGCAAACTGTTCCAGCTCGGCTACTTTTCCTTTCGCTTTATATACCTTGAGGTGATCCTGGTCGATCAACGCAATGCCGGCACTGTCGTAACCGCGGTATTCGAGCCTGTGAAGTCCTTTGATCAGAATGGGATAAGCTTGTCTGTTACCGATGTATCCAACTATTCCACACATACATGTTTTTTTTTATAAGTTGATTTTTATTGAGAAACGATATGGTCTCCCCCGGCGAGAGAAGAGGAGAAAAGTGATAACCCGAAAGAAAAGAACCGGAAGCGCATTCATTCCGTTGATGCTGTTTTTAAAAAATGATTCGCAAAAATGCATTATCTTTCCGACATGACAAAGAGTTGAAACCAAAACATCTAAATTTTAACTATGTGAGCTGTCTCCTTTTTTGGCTACCTTTGTGCGTAAAAATACCCTGTTATGACAAGAAGAAAACTCTCTCAAACCCAGATTGCAAGCATCGTGATCCTGTGGATCGTGCTGGTTGTGTACATTCTGTTGTATGCCGAAATCACCGCTTTTACCATCATCACCATCCTGATGTCGGGTGCCTTTGTTCTCATTCCTATTTACAAAAGTCTAAAAAAATAGCTCATATTGTATCAAAATTAATATTTTTCACGCAAATATTCTTGCTTTAGAAATATTTCCATAACTTTGCGCTCCAATATGATTATTTAATGATTTAATATGAACACTACACAGGTTATCGATCTTTTAAAAAGGCGTTTTCCCAACGAGCCGGAGTATCTGCAGGCCGTGGAGGAAGTGGTAGAATCTATTGAGGATGTGTACAATGAACATCCCGAGTTTGAAAAGGCCAATCTGATAGAAAGGCTGATTATTCCGGACAAGATTCATTCTTTTCGGATAACCTGGGTGGACGATAAGGGCAACGTGCAGACCAACATGGGCTACCGGGTGCAGCACAACAACGCCATTGGACCCTACAAGGGAGGTATTCGTTTTCACGCTTCGGTTTCACCCTCGATTCTAAAGTTTCTTGCTTTTGAGCAAACCTTTAAAAATGCACTGACCACCTTGCCCATGGGAGGCGCCAAGGGAGGATCTGATTTTTCACCCCGCGGGAAGTCCGACGGTGAGATCATGCGTTTCTGCCAGGCTTTTGTGGAAGGCGTGTGGCGGGTAATAGGACCCGACACCGACGTACCTGCCGGCGACATAGGCGTGGGTGGACGTGAAGTGGGTTACATGTTTGGAAAGTACAAGAAACTGGCTGGAGAGTTCACCGGTACCTTCACCGGAAAAGGTCGTGAGTTTGGCGGCTCGCTGATCCGTCCCGAAGCAACTGGTTATGGCAATGTTTACTTCCTGCTGGAGATGTTGAAAACGCGGAACATCGATATCAAAGGGAAAAAATGTCTGGTTTCCGGATCGGGGAACGTGGCACAATATACCTGTGAGAAGCTTATCGAGATGGGTGCCATCCCTGTGACACTTTCCGATTCTGATGGATATATCTATGATCCGGAAGGCATCACCGCCGAGAAACTGCAGTTTGTGATGGAGTTGAAAAACCTCTACCGCGGCCGTATCCGTGAGTATGCCGAAGAGTATGGCTGTAAGTATGTGCCCGGAGCGCGTCCTTGGGGCGAAAAAGGCGATATTGCCCTTCCCTCCGCCACGCAGAACGAGATCGACGGTGCCGATGCGGAATCGTTGATAAAGAACGGCATTTTTGCCGTATCGGAAGGAGCCAACATGCCCAGTAGACCCGAAGCGATTGAGGTGTTCCAGCGTGCGAAAATTCTGTATGCGCCGGGTAAAGCAGCCAATGCTGGCGGTGTATCGGTATCGGGACTGGAGATGACGCAAAACTCAGAACGTTACAGCTGGTCGGCTGAACAGGTCGATGAGAAGCTGAAATGGATCATGGGCAACATTCACGAAAACTGTGTAAAATACGGTACAGAGGCCGATGGTTACGTAAACTACGTGAAAGGAGCCAATATTGCCGGATTTATGAAGGTTGCCAAGGCCATGATGGGGCAAGGGATCCTCTGATTCTACGCATATAATAAGTTTATATAAAGCGGCATTTGCCGCTTTTTTTGTGAGAATGCTTCAAATACAGATTTATAAATTTTTTTTATTCTGAGAATTGCCGTATTTTTGCATCCTCAAATAAAGGAGGGTCCGGTAGCTCAGCTGGATAGAGCAACAGCCTTCTAAGCTGTGGGTCTTGGGTTCGAATCCCAACCGGATCACTTTAATAATAAAGCAGTTACAAGTAAAAATGTAGCTGCTTTCTTTCTTTGTATGACATGTTTGTGACATAAAAGTTAAAAAAAAACAGATACAAATAGTTTTCTATAACCTAATTAAAAAATTGATTTCAGTAATAATCACAACTGCTTTTTCGTCATTTTGAGTAATGATAGTCACTATTCCATTTCAAATATAATGGGTTCTAAATTTAAGTTCGTTCTTACTAAATAATTGTAAGCACCCGATAAAGTCCCCGTTTTAGTATTCATTTTAAGTTTTGATCTTTGCCGGCAAACATAACAATATATGACGCCGATAAGCAAAGAAGAATTCATGAAGATACTAGAGAGCAAGCAGAGCCGTGGTTTAAGCATCAAGGATTTTTGTGGCAATGAATCATACACCGTATCAAGTTTTCATTACTGGAAAAGTAAGTTTGGATTAACCCGTCCATACAATAATCACTCTCGAGAGGCTTCAGTGGATAAACTGGCACCCATCAGCTTTAACCTGCCGGACAATAAGCCTGCACTCAAAACTACTTTGTCAGGAAGTAGTAAAGGAGAGATCAGGATAAAACTTCCCGGCGGTATCCAGGTTAGTTTTATAGGCAGCACACAAACAGAAGCCGCAATTAATTTACTCGCTCAAATCTGCTCTTCACATGTTCTGCCTGAATGATACGATGTGCTATTTTCTCTGTCCGGGGAAAACTGACATGCGCAAAGGAATGAACTCTCTGTGTGGAGTTGTACAGAACCAGATGGGATATGATGTTCACATGGGTGACTGTTTCATATTTATAAACAGAACACGCTCCACTATGAAGATTCTTCATGCAGAAGATGGCGGTTTGCTCCTATACATGAAAAGGCTCGAAGAGGGTTCCTTTCGTTTGCCCGGATATGATAAAGAGAGCCGGTCATACCCCATGAGCTGGGCCGATCTGGTTATAATGGTTGAAGGAATACAGGATGATCCAAGCACCAGGCTGAAACGACTAAAAGCTTTTAGAAACCGACAATAAAAAACTTAAACAAAAGCATGAAATAATGCTCTGAAAGCTTGTCTGATTCACGGTTTTTTTAGTATTTTTATGACTAAATAAAAGTCCTTGAAATGGATCAGTCGGAAGCATTGGATCTCTTGATAAAATCGCAGGCGGAACAAATCCGTCAGCTCACGGAGGCTAATGCTAGACAGGCGGAACAGTTAACTGACCTGCAACAAAAGATTGACAAGCTCCTTTCACAGATAGCTTGGTTTATCCGTCAGTTTTATGGACGTAAAAGCGAAAAGTTATCCAGTCTTGATCCTAATCAGCTAAACTTATTTGAAACGCCACAGGAAGAGCAGAAACGCCTTGAGGAGATAGATACAGAACGCATCGCTGCAGAGAAACAGATTGAGTCGATGTGGAGTTTTTAGGAGTTTCTTTTGGAGTAGTTACCAGGAAGCAGTTCAGGAAGATTGTTGTCTATTCGGTAACGGACATCCAGGTGATACCGGCTTAACCGGTGATAGATGTCATAGAAACGCTTCCGGATGTAATTTTTTTTGTAGTTTTACGCTCAAACACTGAAAATAAATTAATTATGCAGGAGGTTAAACAGTGTGAGGCTATGATTCAGATAATCGGGAGGTGAATTTCCAAAAACCATTTACCTATATATTCATACGATCCCTAACGATGAAAGCGCTGATCGCAATATTTATTTTACTGGTGAGTGTCACATTTGAAAAGTGTGATAATAAGACATTTATATTGAATGAAACCAAAACCTATTTCCCTTTGCCTGATTCGCTGGGGGGGTGGAGAACCTTAACCGGTCCTGAGGAGATTAAAAAAGTTGCGGGTATGGACCCGTTGAAATTAGATAGCGCCTTCGACTTTGTACGCACCACTACTGATAACGGCGGGTTGTTGGTGGTCAAAAACGGATACCTGGTCTATGAGAAATATTTTGGTAAGGGACAACGCGAAGCCACACCCAATTTGGGTTCTTGTGGAAAATCATTTACCAGTATTGCTGTAGGAATATTAATGGATGAGCGACCTGATCTTTTTCCAAAAGGCCTGAATCAAAAAATTTTCACTCCCGATTATCTTCCTTTCAATACATTTCCCTTACCCGACAGCCGGATGGCTGATATACAACTGGGGCAGCTCTTAAGCTTCACTGCAGGCATCAGGGGAAATAATCCGGTATTTGTAAACGGTATAGCGCGAGAAATTGATCCTGTCGGCCCCGATGGATGGTATGCCCTGGTAGATACTTATGCCCTGGGAATTGAAACGGGAAGAATGGGTAAAGTCCCATTCAGCACCCAATCTCTCTGGTGCAATCCCGGAGAGGGGTATTCCTATGCCACCGCATCCATTCATATTGCATCCATCATGCTTCGGCATATTACAGGCAACGAGCTGGAAGATTATATTGATACACACCTGGCAACACCATTGGGCTGGGGACGATGGGGTTTCGGATATAAATATGCCAGACAGGTTGCACACACTCCGGGAGGGGGCGGTATTGCTTTGAGAAGTACAGATATGTTACGCTTTTGTTATCTCTTGTTAAACGAAGGGAATTGGAAGGGAGAACAGATTGTGCCAAAAGAATATGTCCAAAAAGCGACCAAGGCTTCTCCCTATAACCCACACTTCCCTTATAGCCTGCAGTTCAATATTAATAGCAACGGTTCAATTCCTGAGTTGCCCAGGGATGCCTACTGGAAAACTGGATCTGGCGGCCACTGTTTCTATGTAGTCCCTTCGCTGGAGTTAATTGTCTGGAAGATGGGGGGCAGAGATGGTCAGTATGGCAGCAACGATACCGGTCTTTCCGAAATCGAAATGTTATTCGAGCCACTTCAACCTCTCCCCTCTGACGACAACAATAGGGGTGATGTCTACATTAAAACATTGGAGCTGATTATTGAGAGCTGTATATGAACTGAATTTTATTCCTAATTTTGGCCATATGCGTAAGGGGATAGTATTTTACAAGCTTATTTTTTATATTGTGATGCTTTACATGTGCTCTGGCTGTACCGTCATGAAAAACGGAAAACAGATGAGAGGAATCTTTATTCGGGGAGATAAGTGGTATTATGATGGGGTAGTGATCAACAGGGGAGCTGCTGCTGAAGGGTTGTTAATGAATGTGCGAATGGTCAATGCGGTTTTTGAAGATCGCAGCCGGCAAGCATTGGAAATGGAGGAGAAGTTTGATCCGGAGACCAATGCCGATGCATTTATTTCCCTGATTCCTGAATATGTTAATTATGGCGTAAATGCGTTTACCATCTCACTCCAAGGAGGGGACCCGGGGTACGAAGGAGCCATCAATTCCGCCTTTAACGCAGATGGTACACTGCGGAAAAATTATCTTGAGAGAGTTGAAAGAATAATAAGGGCCTGTGAGAGACAAGATGTTGTAGTCAATCTCTCCTGTTTTTATCAACGACAATACGCTCATTTTTCAGCTCTCTCAGGCAAGGAGAGCATCAAAAACGCCATAAAGAATACGGTGAAATGGATTGCCGAAAAAAGGTTCTCCAATGTTATTCTAGAAATATCTAACGAATACCAGCATGGTGGATACAAAAACTGGCCTGATGGTGATTGGCTGATGAGTGAAAAAGGACAGTTGGAATTGATCAGACTTGCAAAGCTACACAACCCCGGACTGCTAGTCAGCACCAGCGGTTTGGGTAATGGAGAGCTACATGATTCATTGATAGAAGCAGCAGACTTTATACTGATCCATTTCAACATCACCCCCATCGACAACTATTCATCTAAAATTGGTAAATTGAAAAAATACGGCAAACCCGTTGTTTGCAACGAAGATGACAAAAAAGGCGCATCAGGTGCCAGGGCTTTGAAACAAGCTGTTATCAATGGGTGCGGATGGGGGTATATGAACTACACGACAAATCAATCTTTCCCTTTTGTCTTTAATGGTAGTAGCGACGATATTGAGGTTTACAGAATGTTTAGCAAAACAACTACCCCTGGCAACCATTTCACTGAATAAATGTGTGGATTAGTCTTTTTAATTCATGTATCAGGGAATAAAATACGGCAGTTTCCCTTTCCGCTCATACTTTTTTCCAGCTTCAAGGATTTCAACAGGTTGACAGTTTGTTTGCAGGCATACTGGATGCTCCGGTCAGAATAAAATATCATTCCTTCTGCATTCAAGATTTATGGATATTTAGATAGAATTGAACCATTACTTCCATGTAAACTTGAGAGAAAATATTTAAGACTTTGACAAGCAAATAGACAAAAGACAATTTGGATAAATATAATTATTTAAGTCCGAAACTCTAATTTTAAACTGTCCTTTTTTTCGGGGGGAGGTCACTAGCCGGATCACTTGAATAATAAAACACTTATCGGATATCCGGTAAGTGTTTTTTCTTTTACCGAAGATTCTGAATTGCTGTTAAACTACAAAATCCCACTCCCTGGTGATCGCAAAATTCTAATTCTAAAAAACGACGATTAATTAGAACTAAATGGTTCTAATGCCAAGTTCTTCTGCTTCTGTTGTAGACTTCATTCAGGAGTTAATGGGTAATGGACTGGTAATGGGTCGTTATCTCCTCGTTGATGAATGAGGTTTATACGAGGTATATACGGAGAGATACCGAACAAGGTAGGGACAAGGTAGCAAGTAAGTCCGTTTCATGTTAGATCAAGAAACGGCCTCTTTATTTTACGGCCTTCACCCATTCGTAGTTGTTTTGACAGTAGCTGCAGTGGGTTTTCTCAACGGCATTTACCTGTTGCGTATGTCCACAGGCGGCGCAGGCATAGGTGTCGGTTTCGGAAACAGAGGCTACTTTTTTTGCCAGATAGTCGGGCCACACGGGTAGGCCGGGTCTGATATCATTTTTGGGATAAAGCAACAAGCTGACGTTGCCGCTTGTTTCCAGTACTCCTTCCTTCACTTCTCCCAATTGAAAGACCTGGTTGGCACGCAAGTACGAAAAAAATTCATCCATGGCCAGTTCTTTGTGGGTGAGTGACTCCCGGGATGCTCTGCCCTCACGGATAATGTAGAAGGGTTTTCCTTCGAGGATGGTTTCTATTTTTTCAGAATGTTCAATGAGTTGTGTGAGAAGCCAGTAAACCAGAAAGATCACGGTGAAAACCACCACGGCATTTAGTATGCCCACCTCTTTGTAGAGCATGGGGTCGCCGGCAGCCGATCCCAGGGCAATGATAATGAGCAGTTCAAATATCGATAATTGTTTAACCGCCCTTTTTCCGGTGATGCGTAGTCCCAGAAAAATAAGCAGAAACATGATCAGGGAACGGATGGCAATTTCTACCAGAAAGAATGCGTTCTCGTCGCCGAAAAGAATTTCCTGCCAATTCATATAAATCAGTTAAAGGTGAGCTTCTTAGGTTGTAAAACAAGCAGAAGCGGGAATTAGTTTGATATCAACCTATGGAGAATCTTTTATTTTCTTTAAAAAACAACAAAACGGAACAATAATTTAGTACTCCCTATTCTCTGTACCGATTAAGCGGGGTTTTTAACTAAAATATT